>Ga0316209_1000693_pt1 | contig 49839 bp, 49 predicted proteins | sample 6monopyrite_MG_FD_204945 | JGI IMG/M metagenome (GOLD analysis project Ga0316209, IMG submission 204945) | Microbial mat bacterial communities from mineral coupon in-situ incubated in ocean water Damariscotta River, Maine, United States -... | ecosystem: Environmental > Aquatic > Marine >... | reverse complement strand
CAACACAAAGATGTCCAAGTATGTGAGGTGGTTTGAAACTAGAAAAAAAGGAACTCGGGGGGGCGCACCCTCGGATCGAACCTTGACTCCCATGACCAGCAAGGCAAATCGAGCCCACCATCCCATGATGCGCACTCGCAAGTGTGAAGCCGCGCGTTCACTCACTGCCCGCACAAGTAGCGGGATAATCCAACTGACTACGAGGACCAGTAAACTGGCCGCCAGCACAATCAAACGGAGCAGGGCACGGACATGCCCAAGTGGCGAAATCATTTCTTAGACGCGAAGTTATGGAAGGTTCGCTCGTCCATCTCATCCAAGTCAACCACGGTGAAAAAATCCACGGTATGGAACAGGGCATCGTGAGCTGGCGGCCCGCATACCTTAGCGCCGTAGCGTAGATAGATTCCAAACAGCGGCGGAATCTCCAGTGTCATTTCATCTTCAATCGCCAAACCTGCTGAAGAACCGCACTCATAACCTGGCTGCGGGTCCACTAAAAACTCCGGGTGCACATGTTTATGTTCGGTTAAAAAGCGCATCATACGCCGGCCTTCAAGCCGCGATTCGGTCGACAGGGAGTTGCAGCCAAAAAAGTAACGCTTCTGGTGCCACAGCACATATGCGGCCAAGCCCTTCCACAGCAGGAACAAGGTGCGCCTATTCCTATGTTGAGAGCAAATGCAGGCGCGGCCGAGTTCCACGGCATCGTCCAGCATTTCTTGAGGCAGGCCACTCAAATCGAACTCCTTTGCGCTGTAGAAGCCTATTCCCTGTCGCGCAGATTCCGCTGTCTGCAAACGATAAGTCCCAACGACGATGGCCGCATGACCCTTCTCGATGAATTCGACCAAGAGATGCTGACATTGCTGGTCGAATGGATCTTGATCTAGGCCGCTTGAGAAGGACGACGCCAACCCTTCTGCCAGCTCCACATTAAAAGTGCGGAACCGCAGGCGGCAAATCTCCTCGATATCCCGAGGGGTATTCGCAAAACGCACCCGATAATCTCCTGAGCGTTCCTCGAAATCCGGAACCGGGCCGCAGGTTAATGCCAGCGCAGGCTCGCCTGAAAAAGAGGCGAAAGCGGAAGCGGGGTTGATCAAGGCGTTGTAACAGTTAAATGGGAAAACCCAATGCTACCACGCCTCTAGGTTAGAAATTCTTGGGGTTCCTCGGCAAATTGCGGACTTCTTGCGCAGAGGCTACGCGTGCTGTTGCGGTGAACTTGTCACTTCCGCTGCGACGGATTTCCACACGGGTGTAAAAGAGTCCTTTTGCATCCTTGCCTGCAAAGAGAAATGCGAAAGGCAGGCTTGTCGGCTTCTCCTCTTCCAAGAGTTCCCCCGCCATGGCTAGCCCGAGCACAATGCGTTGCTCGAACTCGGTTCGCTTGTCGTGGAATTCTTGCGTGTCAATTGCATCGCGGGTGGTGCGCAGAGTCACAGCCCAGATGCCCATAGAAAAAACACTCATCAACATGACAAGAAGCATGGCGTTGCCACGCTTCGATTGATTCTTGGCTCGAGCGCGTTCTGCTAAAAACAAAATCATGGTTGCCTCCAGACAAGAGTCACCGTGTGCTGGTCATCGTCGGCAATACCGTCAGCCAGTTTTAGCCTAGTTTCTCCGCCTCGAGTTCGCGTTGCCAAAAACCCAGTCATGCCAACGGCCACAACTATTTTTTCACGCGTAACGAGGTCTTCACGCATGAGTTTTCCATCTGCAAAGCTATAGCGGATTCCTGGGTCGGAGCCACCCTTGCCCAATCCCGCGCGACGTGCCGCACCGGATTCTCGGCGAATCAAAACTTGGGAATCGTTCTCGCGGCGCAGCTGTTTCGCCGCGCCAAGATCCATGGTGAGGTAGTCCACCGCAAGGTGAAGCTCCGTCGAAGAGCTATTCCGATCCTGCAATCCCAAAACTCCTTGGGAAAATGGTTTCTGCGCCCGAACAACCAAAGACATAACTGCCGCAAGGATGGTCACGACGACCGTCATTTCCACAAGAGTGTGGCCCGACTTTCGTGATTTGATGCTCACGACTTCGACCCCCTATCTTTTTTTCCTTTCCTCTCCTTCTTGCTGTCTTTTTCATCACGGTCACCCTTGTTGGAGCTCTTTTCCTTCTTGGTGTCCCTTTTCTTCTCAGAGTCTTCTTTCTTCTCGTGACTGAATACCGCAGAGGCTTCGCTTTTTGAAAAGCGGCGTTTCATCTCCAAAACTTCGACCTCATAAGGACTAGCTCCTTGACTGCTAAATTTTTGGCTACTTGGCTTCTTCGCCAAAATCGCAGGAACGCCAAGCGCGCGCGCCATTTCTCTCGAGTTCGGTACCACGTAGTACACTGGGTCTCCCTCAGACCACTCTTCCAAGCTATTCACAAGCTTGTTTTGCCCTTGGTACATGTTGGCAAATCCAGCGACTAAAAGGTTTAAGACCACGATAGCGCACAAAAGCTCAATCATGGTGAATCCCCGGTTTGAGGACTTCTTTAGAGGTTTGCGCTTATGGTTCAATGGATTTCCCACTCCCGTCGGTTACTTTTCCTTCGAGATTCCCCATTTCATCAAGAGTGAAAGACCCGCCCCAGGAACTGCCCCCGACACGAATGGCGCGGATTTTCAAACGCCCACGCGACTTTGCCAAAATCTTGTACTCAAAAGGATCACGCTTCTTCGAAAAGGATTGGTCTAAAAATCCTTCTTGAACCAAAGCCTTCATGGAAGGTGCGAAGGTTCCGTATTCCATCCGGTAACGACGCTGCGAAAGCCAAATGCTTTGCATGTCCGCAAACGCTTTGTTGGCTCCGGCATTTTCTAAAGTCGACGATGACTTTGGAACAGCCATGGTCATCAAGATGCCAGCCACCACAATGACCAACAGCACTTCGATCATGGAAAACCCGCGGTGCTTTTTTTGATCCGCGCGTGAGGGTAGCGCCGAACGGAAACCTAACTTCACAGTTCGCCGTCCTCCCGGGAGGCTTTCTGTCGACGCGCGCGGTCCATAAGTTCGGTAAGAAGAATGGCATCTCCTCCTGAAAGAATGGCCCTCTCATAGGCTGCGAAAGCGAGCTCATTCTGACCATTGCGAAGACGGATGTGTCCGAGCAATGTATAAGCCGCTGGGTCATGGCGGTTTAGATCTAGGGAGCGTCCAACAGCTTTCATCGCGAGGTTGAAGCGCTTATCTAGGTAGTATGCTCGCGAAAGATCTAGCCAAACCGTTGGGTCGGTATCGAAGTCGAGCAGGAAGGTGCTCAAGAAGGACGCCGAACTCTGTACCTCGCCAATGAGCAACGCGGAGCGTCCGATGGCGAGTTGTAACGTAGAGCTCCATGCATCGGCCGAGAAGTTTCCTGTTCGCGAGAGAGCTTCACGGTGTGCGCCGGACAATGAAAGTGAAAGCACCAAACCTTCCCGTGCTTCAAAATTATCTGGGTCGACCTCCATAGCGCTCGAAAAGTGCGTGACTCCATCGAGGTAACTTCCAATGCTTAGGTAGGCGTTGCCCGCTGCCATCGACAGCTCTATGTTCACTGGGCGTGACCCCACTTCGGTTTCTAAGTAAGTTGCGGCGCGAATAGGATCACCCATCGCATGCATTGCCCGTGCGCAGGCAAGTACTGGATCAAGGTCGCCGCGGTCTTTGGATGAGGCAAGTAGGTAAGCCTGACTTGCTGCACCCCAATCACCGACGCTTTCCGAAACCATGCCACGCAACATATCGACAGCAGGGTTGTTCGGTTCAAGATCGGCCGCCAATGCGATTTCATCGTTGGCGGTATGAGCATTTCCCTCGCGGAAAAAGGACTCGGCCACCAAAAGGTGCATGGATGCAGATTGCGCGTTCTCTGACAAAGCCGCGAGTTCCACCCTAGCCTTTACGCTATTGCCTGCAGCAAGGAAACGGCGCGCATTCGCCATGTGTAGCTCATCTTGCTTGCGGCCATAAGCTCCGCTCGAAATGCTCGCATGATCTGGTTCTGGCCACACAGAGCAGCTTGCCATAATCGGAAGAAAAGCCAAGGTCAGGTTTCTGAGCGAAGTTTTCATGATGCTTCCTTAGCGGGAACCCTCTTCTTGGAGTAGTTCCTCCAGGATGCGGCGGTCTACTTCAGCACCAGAAAACTCCGGAACCAGCCCCTTATGAACCTTGCCGTGGATTTTTCTGGCTTCGATGGAATCAGAGTCGGCCCTGCCAGAGCTCTTAAGCATGACCATGGCACTGCCATATTGGCCGTTTTTTGCCAACCCCATGGATGCCCTTAAGTACATGTCTTGAAGAAGTTTAGGTGAGCTGCGAACCAATTGCTCGAGCGCAACAGGATCCTCAGAAGAGAATTCCTCACCATATGTATCGGCATTAATGATGGTTGGTGTTAATAGCACGATGATCTCCTCGCGGGTTACGCTATCAATGTCGCTGCCAAAAGCCTTACCCACCACGGGAATCGAGCTGAGCCCTGGAACCCCCTTCTCGATGATGGTGGTTTTCTCGCGGAAAAGGCCTCCAATAATGGCCGTATGTCCAGACTTGACCAAGATATTGGTCGTGAGCTCCGCAGTAACCTCAAACGGGAGTCCAAGTGTGTTCAATCCACCCTCAGAATCCTCGGGGTGAATCTCCATGCGGATCAAGCCGTTTTCGCCAATGAAGGGGCGGAACAATAAGCGCGTTCCGGTCTCGAGGAACTCCACTTGCTGAGTCGTGCCGGTTTGGTTGACGGTGGTCGTTAGAAAACCATCACGGCGGCCAAGAAGGACTTCGCCGCGTTGCTTGTTCAAGGCCATGATCTTGGGCTGAGCAAGGACGGTGGAATCCGTCACGGTTTGTAGAGCGCGCACAAAAGCTGCAACATCACCACGAAAAAAGCCTAGGTTTAATCCGCCATCGGACACATCGCCAGCAAAATCGGTTTGTAAAGAATGAACCGAATTGGCCATTTGGTCGGCGCTAATCGGCCCCCTGGAAATACCAAAGCCGTTGGAGCTTGCGTTGAGGTCTTGGAAGGCAAGGCTTTGAAGGGCCGAAATATCCACGCCCAACTCTTTGCTGTACACCATGTCTGCGGTGAGAATGACGGCTTCAATGAGCACTTGTTGTGGGGCTGCGTCGACCAGGGAAATCATTTGCTCAATCGCGCGCATGTTGACGGAACTTGCGCGTACAAAGACGACATCATTGCTCGCGTAGGCATCGCCTCCGGCGTTTTCGGCATCACCTTCAATCCCAACCGCTGAGGATGCCGATGCCGTGACCTTTTCGCCTTCCCCTAGCATGTCTCCGATAAGGTCCTTCAAGTCTTCCGCGCGCGAGTGACGCAGCACAAAGACTTTGGTTTCGAAAACCGTATTCTCAATAAACAAATAGGAACCGCGTTTGGTTGCAGTGAGACCTGTGGCTAAGCAAATGACCTCCACAGCTTCTTCGAAAGTCATGTCGTAGAGGTCACCGCTAAACTTCGCAGTCACATCTTGCGACACCACAATGTTGCGTTCCGTTAACAAACGCAAAGTGCCGAAGACATCGCGCACGTCTAGGTTGGTGCCGTGATACTCCAGAGTCCCGGAGCCGGTGAACTCGAACCCATCACCCGAAGCAGGTTCCTGGCTTGTGTCGGCACCAGAAGTGGAAGAAGGTAATTCTTCCGCCAGTGGTGTATTAAGAAGATCCGCCAAATCGCTTTGTGCGGAAATGTTTGGTGCAACGGCAAGCGCCAGAAGGACAAGGGTGATGATGTATTTCATGCAGACATCTCAAACAGTGGCAGGTACAAGGAAATCAGTAGAGCGCCAACCACCATGCTCATCAGGGCAATCAGGATGGTCTCCAACTGTGCGGCAATTTTGCCCGCAAAGATTTCCACTTTGTTGCGGTAGAAACTGGCGAGCTCGGACAGGACCTCCGGCAAGGTTCCCGATTGCTCTCCAATCCGGGACATGTTTACGAGGAAGGAGGTAAACAAACCTGAACTTTCTAGGGCATCGGAAAGGTTTCCTCCTCGCCCGATATGTTGCGCCACTTTCTTCATGGAAGTTTGGTAAACAGGGTTGTAACTATAAATCCCTTTCATGGCATCCACGGTTTCAAGCACGGGAACGCCAGCATCCAGCAAAATGGAAACGTTTTGCGAAAACTTTTGCATGCTAGCCTGCACAATCATGTCGCCAACGATGGGCACCGACATAACGAAGCGACACCAAATCAAGCCACCTTTGGGAGTAGAGATGATCTTCCTAAATGCGAAAATCGCAGCAACGATATACATAATGTAGTTCACGCCGTTGTTGCGCAAGTCATCTGAGATGGCAATCAACATTTGGGTTGGCTTCGGAAGCTCTTTTCCAAAGTCAGCAAACATCGTTTCAAAGGTTGGAACTACAACTACCAGCATGACCGTCACGGCAATGATGGAGACCACCAAAATGGTCATTGGATATGCGAGTGAGCTCCTCACCTTGGCGCGGAACTTTTGCGCTTCATCAATCTGCGTTGCAAGGTTCACTAAAGTTTGACCAAGCGATCCGGAGATCTCTCCGCCCTTAATGATTTGGCACCACTCTTCTTGGAAGATTTTTGGATGCTCAGCAAAGGCCTCACTCAAAGGCGAGCCCGCTGCAACCGTGCGGCCGAGAGCGGAGATCACTTCCGAAAGCTTCTTTGACTCGGTCTGAGATGCTGCAATAAGGATGGCTTCGTAAATCGGAGTTCCCGCATTGAACAAAGTGTTCAGTTGCCTAAAGAACGCCAAAATGTCGCCAAGCAAACACTTATCGTGCATCTTGTTGGCCACGCGCGGCTTGAACATCGCGCCAGGGCCAGTGAATACGACTTCTTCAGCCATGCTTAATCAACCCGGATGTAATCACTGACCTCAGAGAGGCTGGTGAAGCCATCCATGACGCCTTTGCGCCCGCATTGAGGAAGAAGGTCGGTGCCGCGAGCCAAGACATATTTTTCCATGTCAGCCTGCGATGCCGCGTTACAAATCATTTCAATCAACTCTTCGTCCATGACAACTACTTCATAGATGCCAAGCCGCCCTTTGTAGCCTGCACCTTTACAGGCCAGGCAGTTTTCATTTTTTCCCGGGCGATAAATGGTTGCCCCTTCTTCCAAGCCGTGACGTTCCGCAGCTTCGCCAGGGATTTCCACCGGCTCTTTGCACTCCGAACATAAGCGACGTACCAAACGCTGTGCTTCTAATAAGCGCAATGCCGGGCCGAGCAAGAAAGGCTCAATTCCCATATCGGTCAAGCGAGTCACAACTTGCAATGCACTGTTGGTATGCAGGGTCGACAGGACTAAGTGTCCAGTAAGAGCAGCGCGCATGCAGATGCCCGCGGTTTCCGTATCTCGGACTTCTCCTACCATGATGACATCTGGATCTTGGCGGAGGAAAGAACGGAGTGCGCCTGAAAAATCCAAGCCCGCGGCGGGGTTCACCTGAACCTGATTCATGCCGGTCATTTTGTATTCCACCGGATCCTCAACCGTCGCAATGTTTTTGGTTGGTGTGTTCACCAAATTCAACGCACAGTAAAGCGTAGTGGATTTACCAGATCCGGTTGGGCCAGTCACAAACATGAGGCCGTGATGAGACTGTGCGGCCTCCAAAAACTGGGCCGCTTGAAGCTCTCCAAAACCAAGCATCTCCAGCTTGCTCGGAATCGCGTTCTTTTCCAAAATACGCATGACAATCTTCTCGCCATAAACACATGGCACCGAAGACACACGCAAGTCGACCCGATGCTCACCATTCTTCAATGCGATCGAGCCGTCTTGAGGTTTGCGTTTTTCCGAGATGTCCATCTTGGCAAGAATCTTCAAACGTGAAATCACTTGACCAAACATGCTGAAAGGCGGCGGCGTGACTTCGCGAAGTTGGCCATCTACGCGATAACGCACGCGCACTGTGTTTTCGTAAGGCTCCAAGTGAATATCACTGGCGCCCTCTTCAATGGCTTGCATCAGAATGGTATTTACTAAGCGCAGCACTTGGCTATCACTTCCACCTGGCAAGGCGCGCTGGACATCGACATCGACCGTGTCTCCAACGGGGCCGCTATCCGAAGAACCGTCGGAATTACTCGCGATGACTTCGCCTAACTTGTCACGGTTACTAAAGGCTGCCTTGTTCAACTTCTCAAACAACGCTTGAGTGCCGACGTGTGAAATCACCGACGTGCCCGACAACATGCGAATCTCTTCGATCGCGCTAAAGTCCATTGGGTCCATGCACACTACGTGCAGTTGGCCGTCGCGCATTTGCACTGGAACCACCATGCGACCGCGGAATACGCTCTCTGGAATCCGCTCGACCACTTCATGAGTGCTTCCAATCAAGTCGATGATTTCACCCATCACCTGCGGGTCACTTCCGGCCGTCCCTTGCATAACGCGAGTTGGTAAATCTGGATCCAAATCTAACCAACAACAGCCGAGATATTCGGCCAAGCGCTGTGCCACCAAGCGGTCATCGGCCAGGCCTTGCTCGACGATATAGGCCTCCTTGTTCTTCGGCCATGCGTCGTACGAAACCGGAAAGGCGTCGACCTGTTCTTGAGTCAAATCCCCCTTCTCCAGAAGGAGACGGAGGATAAGCGGCATTTGCGAAGTATTTTGGCTGGACATGACAAAGGGAGCTAAAGCCTCCCTTTATCGGCCATTAGTCCACTGAAACCGAAGCCTGACCGGTGAGATCTAGGACAATTGTCTCATCCTTGTAGTGGAGTCTCGCCACCGTTCCGCTCACCGATACAAGCACTGGGGGTTGATTTTCGTCAAACCCTGGTAAGACCTCGCCGACGCGCAAGCTATGCCCGTTTATCCGCGCAATCCAACTGTGATTGGCGTGCATCGTGGACTCCAGGCGCAGGGTGAGTCTAGTGCTGGTCGTTTCGGTGTCGGAGGAGGTTGAGAAACCACCGTCATCCGTAACGCCCAATTCCGCCATTGCGGCTACCTGCTTCTCCAAGGCACCGAAAGGATCGGTAGGCGCTTCGCTGGGATCTTCACTCATGGAGCGCAGAAAGCTGGCGCGAATGTCCGGGACTTTTACCCCTGACTTGTTCGCCTCTTCCTCGCCTTCCGTGACCAAAAGCGCTTCCGGCGTAGCATTGGCACTCGACCAACCCTGCCATACGAAAAAGCCTGCCACGATAAAAAAGGCATTGCGTTTGACCTTATCAAGCAATGTCTTCCTCCTCGAACCAATCTGAAGATGAGCCTTCGCCGCCCGCTTCGCCATCACCGTCGCTGGTGCCGTCGTCCAAGGCGCTACGAGAAACCCCAATCAGTTCGCACTTCAAAATTAAAGTGCCGTCGTCTCCAAGAGTAAGTTGCAGGTTTTCGAAGCGCATTAAGCGCGATCCACGTTCGATCGTGTCGATAAAGGTCCAAATTTGCGCATAGGTCCCCGACACATCAATCGGGAAAGTCACTTGTTGAAAATCATAAAGGCCAGCCGCTGACGACTTGTCCTGACGCGGCATGGCCACGCCAGATTCCTCAACGACGTCATACAAGTATTTTTGCCAATCCGACGGTTCCGAGGGTTGGCTTAAGCGATCTTCAAAAAGGCTTGCCGCTTTGCGCAGCGTCATGACACGTTCCGCGCGATCGGCAAGCTGTTCAGCTGCTGCAAGTTCAATCTTCTTCGCTTCAATCCGTGATGAAAGCGGCATCTTGACCAGCAACATACCAACCACAAGGATTGCGCCCGCCAAAGCAAACCGAAACTGTTCCGGATCTTCTTTCAACTTGGAGATTTTCACACCAAGCTCCTTTAGGTCTTCTTGAACTCCCATAACTAAGGGGAACACCTCAACGAAATTTCTGCTTTCCATCCGCCATCACTTTCAAGGCGATTCACGGTGGCTGCTGGAACGGTTTGGAATGGACGGCCAAAAACGTCCGACTCAATTAGGGCCTCGGTGAACACCAAGACCTCTGGGGTGAGGCTCTTTTCGCTTTCAAGCTTCATCTCCAAGTTCAACTCAATGTAACGAGAGCTGTCATCGAGAATAACGGTCGCGGCTTCTCCGTCCTCGCCCTCTTCCTCATCAGGAACAATAAAATTATACTTGGCATCGATACGCTTCAAAACCATCCCCGTGGGAATGATGCGCGGAATCTCAGTAAGAAAGTCTGCCCAGTAAACCCGATCCATTAGGAACCCTTCCCCAACGCCAACGGTTTTCATTAATTCGTCCTCGGCTTCCTCAAGGAGAAATTCGTCGCCATCGTAAAGGTCGATGGCCTCCTGAGAGCGAGCAAAGGCTGTATCAATTTTTGCCTGTACGTCACTGCCTGCGCTCCACAAGTAAGCGCCCATGCCGATGACCGACGCGGCCAGCATGCCGATGGATTTTATCGGCACCAGACGGTCCGCGTCTGATTTGATAACGCTGTCAACTCGGTTTAGGAAATCAACTTCCTGACGCTTTCGGCGGAACCCGTCAAACGCTAACGCAGCGGATAAAGTGGCTTGATCATAGGCAATGCGACTCGCGCTTTCTGCAGCCAAGCCAGTCATGCTCGTGCAAAGGTCGGCAAGTGCAGTATCTCCCTGGCCGACGTGAAACAAAACTCCGTCAGGCGGGTCGAGTCCAAGGCCTTCCTTTACCGCCACCATCATTCCGTTTACTGCAGAAGTCACAGCGCCTTGTGCTTGGCCGGAATACTCGAAAATCTGTCGAGCAACCAATGTGCCTTCTATCGCGAAGAGCACTAAGCCTTCATGACTTCCAAGGAAGACTCGAATCTCCGACTTCCACTTACGCGGGTTCGGATGGTCATCCGATGCCATGGCATACAGGGCATGTGTCGTGCTAACAAACTTAACCTTGCCACCGGCAAAGGATTCGAAAGCTCCTGCGGTTTCTTGCAGTTCTCCTTTCGGCACTGCAATCGCGGTTTGGTGTGTCTTCGGCGGCAAAGCCGTACGCATAGATTCCGCAACCAAGCGCCCTTCATACTTTCCGCGGAGCTCTTCGATTAGGCTTTCCGCTTTGCCCCCTTCTTGGAAGGAAACGGTGCGCTGCGTGGAGAAGAACTCCAGCAAAGGGTCCACTCCAATGGCAACCTTCCCACTGAACAAGCCATCGGAAATGGCCCCGGCAAGAAGCCCCTGGAGTTCTCCTTCGGAAAACACCGGCGCCGCACCATGCAAGGCTTTTACCGAGTCGGGGCCGTTGCCTCCCAAATGAATCGCCACGCGATCCCTGCACAGCAGGACACCAGTGACTTTCGAGGAAGCGGCGGGGTTGATTGGGTCAGACATGTTTTCCTGGATACGTTGTCCAGGGATGCGAGGAAACCCCGCTGGTATACATCGGACAAGGATGCGGCATTCCTGAAGATAGGAATTGGAACAGCCGCAGCTCCATTGCTGAAGCTACGGCTATTCCTAAGAAGGCAGACTTAGCGGCCTTGTGGGCTGAGATCCGAAGGGATCGAGCTCTTACGGGTGTTGAAGCCATCCTGGTCGAAGACCACGGTGTAGCGACCGTACCCAGAAGATGCACCGTTACGGGTCAACTTCATTTCCCACTTGGTTTCCCAGTTGGAGCTGTAAGGGCCGGAAACGTAGAAGAACTCTGGACGATCAAGATCGATATCCAGGTCACGGGTGCTCCATGCGTAGCGCCCCTTCTCTGCGTTATGACGGGCTTGAGCGGACTCAATATTCGCCATGTAAGAAAAAGCTTCGGAAGCCTTGGTCTTCTCTACAGAAGACATAAAGCGAGGTACGGCAAAGGTGGCAAGCACGCCGAGGATGACGACCACGATGGTCAGCTCCACGAGCGAGAATCCAGACTTCTTGTTGTTGGCGATGAGTTTCATGTTAGGTTTTGGGTTTGTGCAGCCGGGACAAAAAGACTCAAAGCGAGGTTGCCAGGCCTACATCTTTCGACCTTCCACATTTTCATCTTTAGGCAATTCGCCTATTCCCCCAAAAACGAGAGAAAGGCCGCCCATCGTTACCGATGAGCGACCTAGCTGAGGGAATGTAGCTGAACTAAGGCTTAGAGGTTCGGAGCCAGTTCGCTCGGGATCGAGCTTGCGCTGGTGTTGAAACCGTGTTCGTTAAAGATCACGGTGTAGCGACCGTAACCAGAAGAAGCACCGTTACGGGTCAGCTTCATCTCCCACTCGGTTTCCCAGTTTGCACTGGAAGGAGCGGACACATCGAAGAACTCAGGAGTATTGAGGTCAATGTCTAGCTTGCTGGTGCTGTCAGCGTAGAGTCCGCGCTCTGCGTTGTAGCGTGCCTGAGCGGACTCAATGTTGGCAAGGTAGGAGAAAGCTTCGGAAGCCTTTGTGCGCTCTACGGAAGACATAAAGCGAGGTACTGCGAAGGTGGCGAGCACGCCTAGAATCACGACCACGATGGTCAGTTCTACAAGCGAGAAGCCGGATTGTTTGTTGTTGGCGATCATTTTCATCTGAGGGTATGTTTTTTAGGAGGTCATGAGTTGTGGAAACAACTCCCCCGCAGACTTTTTTGATTCGTCAGCTGAGGGGATTGCTTCCGGCTGTATTCTTTCGACCGCCCCCCCTGTTTCCTTAAATGTTTTTTTAATCTTCTCGAAACATATCACTCGAATACCGAACGGAAGAAATATGAAAAAGCCGCAGCTCCGTTTCCGGAACTGCGGCTTAGATGGGCGGCTAGTCTTAGCGGCCTTGTGGGCTGAGATCCGAAGGGATCGAGCTCTTACGGGTGTTGAAGCCATCCTGGTCGAAGACCACGGTGTAGCGACCGTAACCAGAAGATGCACCGTTGCGGGTCAACTTCATTTCCCACTTGGTTTCCCAGTTGGAGCTGTAAGGACCGGAAACGCTGAAGAACTCAGGACGATCAAGATCGATATCCATCAAGCGGGTGGTGTTTGCGTACTTACCATTTTCTGCGTTGTAGCGAGCCTGTGCAGACTCCATGTTCGCAAGGTAAGAGAAAGCTTCGGAAGCTTTGGTCTTCTCTACAGAAGACATAAAACGAGGTACTGCAAATGTTGCAAGCACACCGAGGATTACGACCACGATGGTCAGTTCGACTAGCGAGAAGCCAGACTTTTTGCTGTTAGCGATGATTTTCATCTTAGGTTATTTTTTCGTTAGAAGGAAACGTTGGCGAATGCCAGCAAGAGTCTTTCGACGATGTCGCGCTCTCGCTTAAGCAAAAACAGAAAAAAGCCGCAGCACCATTTCTGATACTGCGGCTTTCTATGGAAAGCTGACTTAGCGGCTTCGTGGGCTCAAATCGTCCGGAATCGTACTCTTCCGACTGTTAAATCCGGATTCGTTATAGACCACCGTGTATTTTCCGTAGCCAGAGGACGCGCCAACACGAGTGAGTTTCATTTCCCACTTGGTGTCCCAGTTGCGGCTGCTTGGGCCCGAAACACGGAAAAACTCTGGCTTGGCGAGATTAATGTCTAAGTCGCTTACTTTGCGTGCGTAACGGCCGCTACTTGCGTTATAGCGAGCTTGAGCAGATTCAATGTTCGCTAGGTAAGAAAAAGCCTCGGAGGCTTTCGTCTTCTCTACGGAAGACACAAAGCGAGGGACTGCAAAGGTGGCAAGCACGCCGAGAATGACAACCACAATGGTCAATTCAACGAGCGAGAAACCTGATTGCTTCTGGGCGGTGATGAGTTTCATGTTTCTAATGGTGAATTCCTCGAACGAAGGCTCGAGATAATCACTACTCGGCCAGCGAAGCCGAATTTCTTTACAGAATTGTTCCTTTCTATCTCAAGTCGTCAGGAACCGTACTGCGACGCTCATCGAAACCGTCTTGGCTCCATACAATCGAATAGCCGCCATATCCGGAGCTTGCCCCGCTTCGGGTGAGCTTTACCGCCCAGCGCCGCTCCCAGTTGGCTGACGAGTAGGAGGACAGGCGAAAAAACTGAGGGTCTGCCAAACGCTCCCCAGTCTTACGCTTAATCTCTTCTTTGGAGTAAGCATAACGGCCAACAGTAGCCATGAAACGCTCTTGCATTTCCTGGGTTCGCTTTAGGTAAACAAAGCCTTCAGAGGCTTTGGTGCGCTCAACCGAGGACTGAAAGCGCGGTACAGCAAAAGTAGCAAGCACTCCTAGGATCACGACAACAATGGTCAGTTCGACTAGGGAGAATCCTTGCTGGCTATGGTTGAGGGGAGGTCGCATGAAAGTCTCGTTAAGAGGTGTGGGGGCATCTCCCTTTCGACCGATTCTGTATAAACCTAAACAAAAAGAACGGCGTGGCTTTTCAGCCACGCCGTTCTCGTTGTAATGCCTGCTTTTCTAAGGAGCAAGTTGCGTCGGAATGGTACTGCGACGGGTGTCACATCCATCCTGGTTGAAAATCACGGTGTAGCGACCGTAACCCGAAGATGCACCGTTACGGGTGAGCTTCATTTCCCACTTGGTCTCCCAGCTTGAGCTGTAAGGACCAGCAACCGAGAAGAACTCTGGGCGTGGCAAATCAATGTCAAGCTGGCTGGTGGAGTTAGCGTACTTGCCATTCTCTGCGTTGTAGCGTGCCTGAGCAGACTCCATTTCGGAGAGATAAGAATAGGCTTCAGCAGCCTTGGTGCGCTCGACAGAAGACATAAAGCGCGGCACTGCAAATGTTGCAAGCACGCCCAAAATGACGACCACAATGGTCAGTTCAACCAGCGAAAAGCCGGATTTCTTGGTGTTGGCGATCAGTTTCATCGTTTTGGTGGGTTTGGTACAGCTCCCCAACAATGAAACTGTTGGCGGCCCTGTGGGGGCTCTTAAACAAAGAGTTGATTTCCCTTCGACCTATCTCCCCACAAAACCTAAATGAAACTTACAGAGTTTCCTCAGTTTCTCGCCGAAGCTCTTTCTTCTGAAAGGGCCTCTAAATGCTCTTTTGCATCTTCCGTTGGATACTTGCCAGTAAAACACCCGGTGCAAAATTCATTGATCTCACTATTTCCAGCTTTGCCACAAGAAACCAGGCGATCCAATTCTAGGTAGACCAAATGATCCGCGCCGATGTCATCGCGCACTTGTTCAATCGTTTTACCGCGCGCAACAAAGTCTTTTTCGGTCGCCATATCAATGCCATATGGGCAAGGCGATGTGAGCGGCGGCGATGTGCTTGCAAAGTAAACCTTGGCAGCACCAGCCTTCCGCGCAACCTCAATGATTTTGCGCGAAGTATTTCCTCGCACAATCGAGTCATCCACCAGAAGCACGTTTTTGCCCTCGAACTCCAATGGAATCGGATTTAGCTTACGCCGAATCGAACGTTGCCGTTCTTCTTGGTTCGGCATGATGAAAGTCCGGCCAACATATCGGTTCTTGGTGAAGCCCTCCCTATAAGGAAGGTTCAGCGCTTCAGCCATACTCAAAGCTGCATCGCGCGCCGAGTCTGGAATCGGAATGACGACGTCGGCCTTTGGGGCTCCACTCGCCGCCCATTGCTCCGCCAAAGCTTCGCCAAAGCGCCGACGGGTTTTGTAAACGCTGACTTTATCCAGAAAGGAGTCGGGACGCGCGAAGTAAACCAACTCAAAAACGCAGGGAGTGTGCAGGCTTTCAGCGACCTGAAGGAAGATTGGCTCCTTGCCTGGTTGGATGATGACCGCCTCACCATTCTTCAAGTCGCGGACGCGCTCATAACCGAGGACATCGAAAGCAACCGACTCGGAAGCTATTGCCCAGGAGGTTCCGGCCTCCTCGACGCGCTTGCCGAGGATGCATGGCTTAATGCCAGTCGGGTCCCGAAACCCGAACATTACGCCTTCCGATAGGATGCCGCAAACCGAGTATGCGCCTTTTGCGCGACGGAATGCTGCGGCCACCGCCTCGCCGATGCGTTGCGCCAAAGGCTCACTGCCAATGGTCCGCTGCAGGCCTTGAGCAAATGCATAAAGGATGGCTTCTACATCGCAGGAGCTCTCAAGCGGAATGTTGTCTAACGGAAACTGTTTCGATTTCAGGTCGACCCAGTTGGTTAGGTTGCCGTTGTGCGCCATGCCAATCCCAAACGGGAAGTTCATGTAGAACGGTTGCGCATCTTCCTCAGCACCAACACCAACGGTTGGATAGCGCACGTGCCCAATCGCAAGATTACCGCGCAGGCGCTGCATGTCGCGCGACCGAAAAATGTCGCGGACCATACCGTTTTGCTTACGCAGGTGGAACATCCCATCGAAGGAGAGGATGCCAGCGGCATCTTGTCCACGATGTTGAAGGGCAATCAGACCTTCGTAGAGTTCAGGTGAAACATCTTGGCCGGGTAGACCGGCGAGACCAAGGAATCCGCACATGGATGCAGTAGCTTGAGGTTCAACGCGACAGGGTTCGGCAGCGGGAGGCTGCGAAAGTATTGTAACCAAATCCCATCGATTCGCCTTAAATGCTCGCCCGTTCCCGCAGCATTTCCACCATCAGATCGGGGTTTTCGACTGAAAACTCCGAGGACCATACTCGGCGCTCATCGCTATGCGCATAAAGCGGGTCGTAATAGCGCTCGAGCAGCACTTCCGTCACCTCGGCGGCGCGCCCCTCGGCCATCCACTGATCCAGCTGCCCCACCCATTTTTGCCCAATCCTGCGCTCCAACATAGGTAGTTGCTCGCGAATCGCATCGACCGAGCCGGCGCTGGTCAGATAGTCGTCCATCAAGTTGCGCACGCGGGTCTCCGTAGCGGCCAATAAACGCCAGTGATGGGCTTTTTCCATGGCCTCATACAACTTGGCCGGCAGGATGACGTCGCCCACTTTGCGACTTTCACCTTCAAGAAACCACGGTCCCGGGCCCATTTCCGCGATGCGCTGCAAGAGGCGAGTCTCAAAATGCGGTTGGCTGACTGGCTCCTTCCCCACCGCACCCAAAATCGACGACCGGTGCTGCGCCAAGCTTTCGAGGCACAGAGTGGAACCTGGAAGTTGCTGCTCAAGCCGCGCGAGGATTTCGGTTTTCCCTACGCCGGTAGGCCCACGGAGCACGATGAGCTTCGGAAGCTGCAACGCCTCGGTTTGTTCCATCACCCAGTTGCGATAATCCTTGTAGCCGCCTTCCAGCAGCAAGACGTTTTCGCCCAAGGCCTGGAGCAAGGCCGATACCGAACGTGAGCGCATGCCGCCACGCCAACAGTAAACCGCGAGCAATGGTTTCTGCTCCGGCATCTCCGAGCTGAGGTTCACGCTCTCTTGTCCGCTGCGCAATTGCTTGCCCAACTGCTCGAAACATGGCTGCCATTCTGCGGCTTCAATTTTCCGCCCAAGCAATTGCCCAAGCAGCTCGGGCATGGCTGATTCGGCAAAGGCAAGGCCTTGGTCGTAAGCATCGCCCTTCGAGACTTGACGGTAAAGGGTGCCAACCGCTGCACGCTGCGCATCATCGAACAACGGAACACTGATGGCGCCGGGCACATGGTCGCGCTCAAACTCGCTAGGACTTCGTAAGTCCACCCACCGCAACTCCGGGAAAGAGCGCGTCGCAGCGTATGGAAGACAAGGAATGTGCATGGGAGGGAGGTCGATTCCCTAGGCGAATCGTATCCTGGTGCCCCCATGAGCCAAGCCCCTCCCATTGCCCCCACTGAACTCGCCCGCGTCATCCTTGACGGTATCGACGAAACTCTGCTGAAAGGCGAAGCCAACCCTCTATGGCAGCAAGTTTCCGCCACTGGCACCGATCTTTGGTTGGACACGGGCGACATGGATCAGGCAGCTGCACTGTGGAACCCAGATTTCCAGGCGCTGACCACCAACAACACTCTTTTGAACAATGAAATCCAGAAGGGCATTTACGACTCTTGGATTCCTGTCGCTGCCGCTGCGGCAAAGGCGGACAACCCGGATTTGTCAGCCGGAGAACTGGTTTTGGAGATCGCCTTTGCGTTGAATGCCCGCCACGGTTTGCGTTTGGTGCAGCGGTTCAACACCCGCGTTTCGGTGGAACTACACACCGACCTAGCGCACGACGTCGAGCGCTCCGTTGCTTTTGGCCGACGCTACGCTGCGCTTTGTAGTCAGTTCATTGTGAAGGTTCCGCTGACCCCTTCCGGCTTGGTCGCAGCACGTTTGCTGGAGGAAGATGGAATCCCGGTTAACTTCACGCTTGGTTTTAGTGCGCGCGAAAATTACTTGGTCGCATGTGTTGCGCGCCCGCATTGGGTAAACGTTTTCCTGGGGCGGTTGAATGCTTATGCATCGGGCGAAGGCTTGTGCGACGGGCGCTGGGTTGGCGAACGCACCACCATGGCCTCACAAGCAGCAGTGAAAGAGTTGCGTGAACGCCTCGGTGTTCCAACGCGTCAGATTGCGGCAAGCATGCGTGGCGGTGAGCAGGTCGAGACCTTGGCTGGCCTCGATGTTTACACCATGCCGGTTGCGGTTGCGCAAGCTTACTTAGATAGTGCACCGCAAAGCGTTTCCGATTGCACTGGCGAAGACTATCGTCCGAACTGGGGAGAAGAAATTGCAACCCGTATTGAAGGCATGGAGGATCTGTGGAATGTGTCCGAGGATTTCCGCGCGGTATGCGACAAGTTAGCTGAGATTCCAGCAAACGAACTTACTCCAGAAGGAATTGAAAACGCATTGCACGATGGCGGCGTTGGTGGAGTCTTCCCGCGCTTAAGCGAAGAACAAACCGCAACTTTGATCGCCGAAGGTAAAGCTCCAAAGCGCGACACCTGGTTGGGTGACATCGCACAGGGCAAAGCTGGACTCGATGGCTTGTTTACGTTGGCTGGGCTATACGCCTTTTCCAAAGACCAGGCGGACCTAGACGATCGCATCCGCCGTCAACTCGATAACTAGTCATGTCACAACTCATCGAATGCGTCCCGAACTTCTCGGAAGGTCGGGACATGGGAATCATCAAACGCATCACCGATGCGATTGAAACGGTAGATGGGGTAACTTTGTTGGATGTGGACCCAGGCGCCGCAACCAACCGCACGGTAGTTACCTTCGTAGGCCCTCCAAATGCTGTTTTAGATGCAGCCGTGATCGCAGGGAAAACATCTGCCGAGTTGATCGACATGAGCAAGCATACGGGAGAGCATCCGCGCTTTGGCGCCATGGATGTGTGCCCACTGGTTCCTATTGCTGGAATTAGCATGGCTGAAACCGTGGAGTATGCGCGGACCTTAGCCAAACGTCTTGGTGAGGAAGCTGGCCTTTCGATTTACTGTTATGAAAATGCCGCACTCAAGCCTGAGCGTCAAAACTTGGCCAACGTGCGCGCCGGTGAATACGAAGCGGTCAAAGATCGGGTTAGCACCAAAGAGTGGGCTCCCGATTTTGGCCCTGCCGAATTCCAGCCGCGCACCGGAGCCACTGCAGTCAGCGCACGCGACTTCTTGGTTGCTTACAATATCAATCTCAACACCACGAGTTCGCGTCGCGCGAACGCGATTGCGTTTGATGTGCGCGAGAAAGGTCGGATTCTGCGCAAGCCTGATCCCGTCACCGGAAAAATTGTGAAGGATGAAAACGGCAAGACCGTTTGGAATCCTGGCTCGTTGCAATGTGTAAAAGGCATCGGCTGGTTCATTGAAGAGTTTGGCATTTGCCAGGTGTCGATGAACCTCACCAACATTAGCGTGACGCCAACGCACATCGCATTCGACGAAGTGCTGATGAAAGCGCAAGCGCGGGGGATTCGCGTTACCGGATCGGAGTTGGTAGGACTAATTCCACTGCAAGCCATGTTGGATGCAGGGCGCCATTATCTGCGCAAGCAATCGCGATCCACCGGAGTCAGCGACGCCGAGCTCATTAAAATCGCAGTGAAGTCGATGGGCCTCGATGAGCTCTATCCGTTTAAGCCGGAAGAGAAAATCATCGAATATGTTTTGGCGGCGGCGGATCATAAAAAGCGTTTGGTGGATTTCAGCATCGTCGGTTTCTGTGAAGAGACGGCATCGGAAAGTCCTGCCCCGGGAGGCGGTTCGGTCGCGGCAACCTTGGGCGCTTTAGGCGCTGCACTCGGCACCATGGTCGCTAACCTCAGCTCGCACAAGCAAGGTTGGGATACTCGCTGGGAAGAGTTTTCCGATTGGGCTGAAAAGGGCAAAGCCAACATGATCGAGCTCATCGCCCTGGTCGACAAAGACACCGATGCCTTCAACGCCATCATGGCGAGCTGGCGTTTGCCCGCTGGCAGTAAGGAAGAGAAAGCTGCTAAACAGGAGGCCGTTCAAGCAGCGGTCCTTTTGGCCATCGCAGTCCCGTTCCGCATCATGGAGGTATCCCTCGCCTCGATGGAAGTAGCCGATTCCATGGCGGAAAATGGCCTAAGCGCTTCTGCCTCCGACGCCGGAGTGGCCGCTCTTTGTGCCAGGGCTGCAGTGCGCGGTGCCTACCTCAACGTTCGCATCAATGCCTCGGACCTGGAAGACGCAGCGATTCGCCAAGACTTCCTCGACCGTGGTGCGCAACTTGTCGCTGACTCTGAGGCGCAGGAAGCCCAAATCCTGTCCAAAGTAGAAGCGCATTTTTCGTAACCGAACGGTGTTCTGGGGGTATTTTTAAGCGTGACTCCACCTTTAGATGCCCCTGCCATCGCCATCAACCGCGAAGAAATTGCCAATGCGCTAACCCATGGCATCGGCCTACTTTTCAGCTTGGTCGCGGCTCCGTTCTTGGTTTATGCCGCAATCTCCCGCGGCGACGCTTTGGCCGTGGTTGGCTTCAGTATTTTCGCGCTATCCCTGATTCTTCTTTATGGGGCGTCCACGGCTTATCACTTAGCGCGAACGCCGCAGAGCAAAAACTGGATGCAGGTGCTGGATCACTCGTGCATCTTCCTGCTCATCGCCGGCAGCTACACCCCTTTTGCATTGGTCACTTTGCGCGGCCCGTGGGGTTGGTCCTTCCTCGCAGCGGCCTGGACGATGGCTCTATGCGGGATTGTATTTAAGCTGTTTTTTACCGGCCGCTATAACCTGCTTTCCAACCTTCTCTACCTCGGCATGGGTTGGATGGCCGTCATTGGCTGGGAACCGATGACCGCGAATTTGCCCACCGGAGGCTTCGAATGGCTGATTCTGGGCGGTTTGTGCTACACCCTTGGAATTACCTTTTTCATTTTCGATGAAAAGGTTCCCTTCTTCCACGCGGTTTGGCACTTGTTTGTGCTCGCAGGAAGTGCCGCACACGTCGTTGCGGTTTATCAATACGTGCTGCCGCCTAACGGTATTTGACGGAGCGCAATCGGTGGCCCGAGGCCGCAGACGCCTTGGTTAGCCAACCAGATCGTTCACCTTATCCAGCATTTCGCGCGGAGAGAACGGCTTCATAAAGATGGCTTCTGCGCCAAACGTCTTGGCCATACGCAGATAGTTTTCGGTGCGATCCTTGCCGCCGCCAGACATGGCGATGAGATGCAGATCCGGGTGCTTCTGCTTCGCTTCCAAGATGCACTCAAGCCCTTCTTGGTTCGGCATCACAATATCTGTCACCATCAGGTCAAATTCGCCCGATGAAAGGATGCGTGTGGCCTCTAGGCCGTCTTTAGCCAACTCCACCTCATGGCCAACCATTTGGAGGAGTTTCTGAAGGGTGACGCGGATTTCCGAGTCGTCGTCTGCAATGAGGATTTTAGCCATGACATTTACATATCGGACTCTCTGTGGGCTTCCTGTAGCAACTTCGTAAAGGATTCCCCCTCCTCATGCCGAAAAGGATTAGGAACAGCCCGCGGCCCTCCCCGCTGGGTTGTCCGCCCATCCATGGAACCGACGGAACCCGAAACACCGGTCAACAACCTCATCGCCGCTGGTGAGCTTGAGCATTTCGACGAGCTCTTCCAACAAGAAGGCCATGATTTATTGACCAACCGCCTGCGAGTCGGCCTCGCAGTGGGTTCCTTCCTGTTTGTGGCCTTCGCACTGCTCGACTTCTTTGTGGTGCCAGACTTTTGGCAGTTTCTGCGCATTCGCCTCATAACGGTCATTCTTCCGTTGTGCGCCATTCCGCTTAGCCGCACCGCATTAGGCAAAAAGTTCGTTCGCCCGGTCTCCTTCCTCATCATGTTTACCGGCGCCGCGTCGATGGCTTACATGACCAGGCTGCTCGGTGGATTCACGCATGAGTACTTCATTGGAATCATGCTCGCGGCGTTCTTGGTTGGACTGTTTTTCCCATGGGGAGTGCGACTCACTGCCGCTTACTGTGGCGCAGTCATGGCTTTCTATATCGGAGTCAACCTTGGAGTTGGTGAAGCCTCCGTAGTCGAGGCCCTGTTGCCCGTGTTCTTCCTTGGCGGAACTTTTGTGCTCACGTGTTGGGCTGCAGGCGCGATTGAAAAATCGAGGCGCGAGGGCTTAGTGATGCGTTTGCAATTGAAGGATGCCAACGAAAGCTTGCAGGAATTAGATAAAGCGAAAACTGGTTTCTTCGCCAATGTGTCTCACGAATTGCGCACACCCTTGATGCTGATTTTGGGCCCTCTGGAATCTCTTATGAGTGGAGATGGCGGCGACCCCAAGCCATTGTTGAGTTCTATGAACGCCAATGCGCACCGCTTGTTGCGCCAAGTGAATACGATTCTGAACTTCTCGAAGATCGAAGCGGGGCAACAAGATTGCAACCGAGAGCTCGGTCAAGTAGGTGAAGTGCTCGACACCTTGGTTATTGGCGCAGCCCCTTATGCGGAAAAGCGCGGCATCAAACTCGAGGGGCTTGGCTTCGATGTTCTGCCTGAAATTCCACACGATGCCGAGCAGGTAGAAACGGCAGTAGCCAACCTGCTGTCCAATGCCATGAAGTTCACGCCAGATGGCGGCAGCGTCACCATTGCAACTGGAGTGGAAACAGACTTTCTTTGGATTGAAGTGCGCGATTCCGGATGTGGAATCCCACAAAAGGATGTAGAGAAAGTTTTCGACCGCTTTCACCAAGTCGACGGTGGCAAGGGTGGAAAAATTCAAGGCACTGGCCTTGGCCTAGCGCTCTCCAAGGAATTAGTAGAACTGCATGGAGGTTCGATTAAGGCCACTAGTGAACTCGGCGCGGGCACCACCTTCCGCATTCAACTTCCAACTTTGGAGGCCAGCGATTGGAAGGGGTCACAGGCTCAAGATCCATCCACCAAAAAGAAGGAAGTCCAAACCGTTTCGCGAAACAACTCCGACGCCACCAAGTTTGCCGATATTCAAACCTTCAACCTGGAGGACACGCAGGATCGTATTCTCGACCAGGCAGGAGAAGATGCTCCATTACTGCTCGTCGTAGAAGACAACCCTGACATGCGCGCCTTCGTTTCCACTTCCCTCGCGAAACGATACCGAGTAGCCACTGCAGAAAACGGTCAGATCGGACTGGAAACAGCAAGAAAAGTTCGCCCCGACATGATTGTCTCCGATGTGCAAATGCCGGTCATGGATGGTTTTGAAATGGTGGGTGAGCTGCGCAAAGACAAAACCTTCGATAAAACCCCCATCATAATGCTGACCGCAAAAACTGGTGCGGAAGCCGTGGTGAAGGGCTTGAGTTTGGGCGCGGTCGATTACGTCAACAAGCCGTTTAAGATGGTTGAGATTGAGGCAAGGATTGCTGCACAACTACGCACTCGCGCAGTTGAGAAAACCTTGGATGAACGCGATAGCCGCCTAGTTGCCGTCGGCCAAATGACCGGAACCATTGCTCACGACATGCGTGGTCCGCTTACTGCGATCTTCAACCGTATTGAACTCGTGCGCATGATGTCCGATATGACCGGCAACCTAGAAGGTGTCGATGACGATCTAGTTGCCATTGAAGATACCGTGCGGCGCGTCAACAACATGATTCAAGAGTTGTTGGAATTCGTGCGTGGCAACAACGTGACGCTTGATCTTCAGCCGATTAAGGTAAGTAAATTTTTGGGACGGTTGTGTGAAGACATGGGTGCATCCCTTAACAACGTCGACATTACCTTTGAGCAAGAGCACGTTGGAGACCTAGACACCGTTATCGAAATGGACCGCGACCGTATTGCGCGTGTGCTCGAAAACCTTGTCAACAATTCACGCGATGCCGTGGTTGGTGTTGACGGAAAAACCGATGGCACTGTTTGGATGCGCACTGAGGTCACCAAAAATCGACTCATCATTCGTGTTGCTGATAACGGCCCCGGCATTCCAGACGAGGCCGCCAAGAAACTCTTCCAACCTTTTGCAACCGCAGGCAAAGCAAATGGAACCGGGCTTGGATTGTCGATCGTGCGCAACCTCGTGAAGGCACACGACGGAAACATTGAAGTTGATTTCCATCCGCCGGAAGGTGGCGCTGCGTTCACCATGACCTTGCCTTTGGGTGGTTGCATGGGAGCGGACGATGAAGAGAGTGAATCTTCCGAAGCTGCGTAATTATTCCTTGCCGCGACGTGCGTCAAAGAATAAGCAGTGCCCTGTCTTATCACGCCCAACGGAAACAGCTGCAGGAGAAATCTCTGCGCCGAGATCTAACATCTCTTCTTCCGTCCGGTAAACCAAGTGCCAAGCCACGCCGTACTCCATAATCCATGTACTATCAGGCACACGCATTAGGTTTCCAATGAGGAGGCGCCCGCCTGGATTCAACAACTTAAACAACGAGGAAACCGTGCGCTTCGCAAGTGGCTGCAGAAGGTAATCGAATAACCCCATCGAGTAGATCAGGTCGACCCCACTCAACACAGTTTTGACTAGCTCTTGTTCCGCGCCACGTTTCGGCGCAATGATTTGACGCAACGAGAAGTGCAGGCAGTGGAACTCCACTGGTGGGTTGTCGCCACGCTCTCCGCAAACTCGGTTTAGTTGGTCCAAGCAGGATCGCAGAGAATCTTCATCTTGATCAACCAAGAGGATCTCTACCGGGTGCTTGAATTCCACAGTGTCTCGAATCAAGCGGCGCAACTCTACCCCTGGACCGCTGGCCAAGCAAAGGATGCGCACTGGTTTGTCTTCCGCAATGACTTCCGCAGCTGCCTCTTGCGCATTCCACGCACGAGCCTGAATCGTTTGACCAAGCGAAAAGTGTTGCGAAAGAAAATGTAGGAAACGATGGTAGAGAGTGTCCCCCTCCAAAACATCGGTTTGGCCAAGCTCCATCATGCGATAGTCGCCTGCATAACCTTGCGGCTTTTCGTATGCGCGACGCATCATTTCACAATGCGTGAACTCTTGCATGATGATGCCTTGTGAATACATCAAGCCGAGTTCCACTTGGCGGTCATCGAAAGACTCGGTCATTGCATCGAGCTCTTCCGTCACGCGGCGGAACTCTGGGCCCCAGCGCTCCATAAAAGCCTCACACAAGCGCCAGCTGCGATCTGGCTCATGCCAGCGGCCATCGGTGTCACTAGCCTGCTGCGAATCGAGCAGAATTTTGGCTTCCAGCAAAAGTTGGTGAAGATGGGTAACTCCCGCCCTCCACTCCGCCGGCAAAATATCTTCGTAGGAACGAAGCCTTTCCAGTGCGTGACCAAGCCGTTGTTCGACAAAATCATCGCGGAAGCGGATTTCCTGCAGGCTTAATGGGGCGCCCAGGAATCGGATCCCAAAGCGCAGTTGGTTTCCGTTTTGCGGATAAACCACCATGGCTTCCCCGGTCCAAACAACGCGGCCGCGGTGACGAAAGCGGACCTCCTCCACAATGGCCTGCTCATCGAGATCAAGTGGTGCCTTACTCTGAAGGCCCAGGCCGGTCCCGGAAACATCCACCACCTGTAAATCCTCGTAAACCTTGTCGCCCATGCGAAAGCTGCATGTGGAATCAAACTCCAACGCCGAAACCGATAACCGCTCCGGTCGAAAGCGGAACAAGTTGACGGCACCCTGTAAATCTGCGTGCGGCACCCCTATGGGGTTGTCAGCAGGATTTGGGGGCGTTGAGGGGTCTGGGCTTGTCATTCAGGTGCAGGAATTTAGTGAAAGAAATTCTCGCGATTCGCCGTGGGGCATAGGTTCCCATCGGCAGCGATATGAAGAATTCGCACGGGTTTCCATCGAAGATAGGGGGGGCGCTCCTTGGAAGCTCAAAAACAAGCAATTAGGGCTGTTTCGGGTCAAAAATCTTGCATCCCGCCTCATTGGATCGCGCCTGGGATTGCTGTCACCCACCAGACCCTGTGCGGGACCAAAAGGGGAGATTCGGGAAATTGAGAGGCCAGAATCTCGGTTAGGTCTCGGTCGAATGCCTTCACCCTTTCAGGAGAAAGCGTCGCGGCCACACCAGCACTTGCCCGAATCCGACCCCTCCAATCTTCAGGCCGATAAGGCACCTCCAAGTCAAAACTCTCGGTCTGGATATCGGCAAAGCCCTGTGCGCCGAGCTCAGGCAACCAGTGCGGGTAAAGCCCAGTTCCACCGCCCAGTTCCCAGTCTGGGGAATACCGAAGGATGAGTTCTTCTGTGGCTTCCACCATGCCGCCAGGAATGGGTAGCCAATCAAAGTGAGCGATGACTAAAGCTCCACCAGGGCGCAACATGACTTTGATTTGTTGTAAAACTTTTGGCCGATCAAACCAATGCCAACACTGGCCCGCAACAATCAAATCGAAGGATTGCTTTTCGAGACCCATGGCTTCCGCGGACACCTCTAGGTACTCCACCGAAACGCCAGCTGCTTCATCTAGGCGTTGCGCTTCCACTAATAACGGACCAGCTTGATCTATTCCAATCACTCTGGCGCCACGCGCAGCCATTTCTCGCGCTACCAACCCCGTGCCGGTTCCTAAATCTAACGCCGAGCACCCGGGCTTCAAGCAGCCGTCTTCCTCTAAGCGATCAAAAAAGGACGATGGGAATCCAACCCGATGTTTGGCGTAATCCTTAGCGGTCTTTGCAAAGTCAATCTTCACTCAGGCAGCTTAGCGTCGCCGCCCACCGTCTTCCGGTGGGACAGGAGGACGCCTTCCTCCTGGATGCCGCCCTTCATGCGCGGCACCTTGTCCTTCACGACCGCGACGCCCTTCAGCGCCTTCGCGACCGCCAGGCCGACCATGTCCATCGCGTCGCATCCATGGAGGTCCCTGCGGCCGGCCCTCAGCAATGCCGCGGATTTCTCGGAAAAACTCTGGGGCAGGCAGTTCTGAAAGACGCCGCTGATGCTCCTCATCCATCGAATTCTGCTTCCAAAAGCCTGTTTCCGCTGCCTTTTCCAAAAACTGCCACTTCTGTATTTCCATCAACGCTTGCATGGCCTCATGCAACGGCGCTTCCATGAAGTGCTCGACAGCATGGGGGCCGAGCCAGCCTTCTTCTGCCGCCAAAGCAATGCCCTGCATGACTTGCTTGCGACGGGACTCCTCAAATGCTTTGCGCCCTTTTTCTGCATTAGGAAAACGCTCGCGTAAATGTTCGCCGCGGTCACGCAACCGTTGATGCACTTGATCGCGCACGAAACGCATTTTCTCACGGGCGCCAAGCGCTTCATAAGTAGCGCGGTCTTCCTCGGTCAGTTGCTTTAATAAGAAGATTTTCTCTTGTTCAAAAACCTTACGGCGAATCTCCAAGTCTTGCCGCGCCTCCGGACTCATTTCACGCATGGCACTCATGCGCCGGCGCATCTCCTGTTGCTCCTCCTTACTAAGCTGGCTCCACCATTTTTGTTGCTCACTATGCCCTGGTGTTTCGGTTTGCGTTTCGGTTGGGGCCGGAGCGAGCTTCTGCGCTACAGGCTGCTGTGGAGTCTGAGAAAGCAACAACGCAGTCAGTACGGCCAGAATCATCTTGGTTGATCCTCAATCGAATAATCTAAAGCCCAAGTTCCCGTCTCGGCATCGTAGAAGGCAGAATTGAGATCGTCATCGGCAAGCACTTCGTAAGCTTCCAGGACCTCACGGTTTTGGTAAAGCTCGTCCAGATCCAGCATGGCGTTTTCCGGGCCATTGCCAAGAACCGCTGGCGCATGAAGAGTGTCGCCGCCTTGGCCCAACCAGAACCCAACCGCCAGCAACATCACCGCGGCGGCAGTCATGCTCATGAGTTGGGGGAAGCTAATCAAACGACCGCCAGCCTGATGCTGAGCCGGTACTTCCTCGACTTGCGCTTGAGCGATCACGCGTTCCAAAAACCCCTCTGGAACCGATTCCGGAGTGTCGCGATCAAGGATTTCATCTAGCCAATCAGTCATTTTCAGCCTCTCGATAGGGGGACAGGAGAGTGCGCAGGTTCGTCCGAGCTCGGTGCAGCAAAGACTTGGTGGCCTGAGGGCTAATGCCGAGAATTTCCCCGATCTCATATAGCTCCAAGCCATCGTAGTGTTGTAACACCATGGCGACGCGTTGGTTCTCGGGGAGTTCGCCTAATGCACGCTGGACGATGACACCCCAATTGGAATGATCGGCCTCTTCCTCAGGAGCTGCAGAAACACTGTCCTCAGCCTCCATTTCCACTCCATCCGCACTCCTCGGCATGGAATACAAGGGTTTTCTCTTGTGGTCTCGGATGCGGTTCAGCGCCAGGTTGTAAGTGATGCGATAGAGAAAAGTGGTGAACTTGCCCTGTGCCTGGTATCGCTCACGGCTACGCCAAACTCTCAAAAAGGCCTCTTGCGCCAAATCCTCTACCGCCATGTGCGGGCCTAAAATCCGTCGCAGCATGGCAAAGGCCGCGCCTTGGTAGCGCTCAACCAGGCTGGTGAAGGCATCGTCGTCCCCTGCTTGGAAGGCCAACATCCATTGCACCCCCTCATCCTCAAGGGTCGAAGCCCTCGGACCTCGTCCGGCCCCTGGCTCAGTCAAGCGGCCAGCCCCGATCGGTCCAGCCACGTGGCCAGGCTCGGGACGTAACGATCCCGAGAATCCGTTCGCTAGGAACGGGTCCGTATTGACGCGAGTCTCGGCTTTGCGGGGAATTGTCACCTAATAAGAAGTACTGTCCGTCGGCTAACTGCAACGCCCTTTCCCCCCCATAGGTTCCGCTAGATCGGTAAAGAATGTCTCGCCCGAGACGAATACGCCCAACCAACAAGGGACCGATGCCGCCAACTCCGGCGTGTTCCATTTTTCGAAACGCCACAGGGAGTTCTGAATTTTGATGGGGAGCTGGTGCTGGATAATGGAAATCGGCAACCACAACGTCATCATTCAAAACGAAGGTCATCGCGCGATCCGCAAGAGTAAAGAATGCGGTCCCCATGACTGTCGCCTGCGGAATGGAAACTTCTAACAAGATTTCCGGTTGAGATTGCGTTGCCACTTGAAGTAATAACTGCAAGCGCTTTCCGTTATCCAAAAGCACTGCATAAAAGGTGGACTGCCCTTTGCGCAAAACCAAATGGAGTTCTGAGGTTTCATTCAGCAACTCAAACTCAACTTCTAGGCCAAGGTCTTGTGCAGGAAAATCCCCTTCAACCGGATGGCCGCGCAGCAAATAATCCGCAGTAGGAGGGCGTTGTAAAAAGGCCATGCCGGAACCCACGAGTTTCCAATGACGTTCGCCGGTCCGCTCAAAGCCTTGCTTTGAAAAGCTCATGGAAGCACCGGCTGCATCGCCCTCTGTGTCCAACATGGGAACTAAATCTTCCACGGAAGTGAGCTCGCGCTGACGCACTTCTCCATCTAAATATAAATCTCCCTCCACGATTTGAACCGCCTCGCCAGGAACGGCCGCGACACGCTTGATTGCATATTTTCCAGTGCCCGGTTCTACAAAAACGACTAGGTCATCGTGTTCGAGTTCGGATTTGTGCACAAACAACCAGTCACCATCCACCAGGCAGGGCTCCATCGATGGGCCGACCACGCGATAAGGTTTCCACGCCCACCCCATGAGCAGGGTTCCTCCGAGAAGAATGGTGCTGAGAAGAAGTAAGTTGCGGCGGCGATGCATAAAAGTTGTGCGTTAAGGCGCGAGAATCCACGAAGCCATGCTTAGGAAAAGCACGACCGAGGATAAGTCACTGACTGCAATCATGACTGGCCCGGAAACTAAGGCTGGGTCAAGTCCAACAGCTTCACTGCCCATAGCAATCGCACTCGATGCGGTTGCGGACCACGCAATCGCAGCCATGAGGGCTAGGCCCATACTAAACCCCATGCTGAAGTCGCCCAGAAAAAATCCTATTGCAGGCATAGCAACAAGGCCGCAAATCACGCCCAAAGCCATGCCAACGCGCATTTCACCAACGAACACGCTTAAGCGACGTCCATGCATAATTTGCCCGACCGCAAAGCCGCGCACTAACACTGCGGAAGTTTGCATGCCCACCGTTCCGGAAAGCGCGAGCGCCATGGGAACGTAGTTGATGATTTGCTGCATGGTCGATGGCTCGCCTTCGCCCCCTTGGCCGCCAAGCTCAAAGCCTTCCATGAACTTTGCCATGACTAATCCGGCAAGGACTGGGATCGCCAACATCGGGGCGCGGTGAGCAACCATGCGGCCGAGTGGTTCGCCGGCATCGGATTCACCGTGTGCACCAGCAAGGAGCAACGTATCTTCAGAGCCTTCGTCCTCCATGACTTCTAGCGCGTCATCGGAGGTGACAATACCGACTACGATTTCTCGTGGATCCAAAACTGGAATCGCAGAGAGGTTGTAATGAAGAATACGGTGTGCCACGTCTTCCTTATCTTCATCTACGCGAGCATGGATGACATCGGGGATCATGACTCCGCCGACCGCATCGTGGATGCTTGCCTCAATCAATTCTCGAGTACTCAATACGCCGAGCAAGGCACCACGTTCATCCACGACAAAAACTACGTGGATGCTTTCTGCTTCCCCTTCATCGCGCTTAATGCGCTTCAGCACATCGCCGATGTTTTCCTCTGCCGTTGCAGTGAGAAATTCGGTGGTCATTAAGCCACCCGCTGTGTCTGGTCCATATTCTGAAAGGTGACGCAACTCGGCGGCATCTTCCGGAGTGACGAAACACATGACCTCTAAACGCAAATCTTCTGGCAGAATTTCCAGCAAGTCGGTGCCGTCGTCATAAGAAAGTTCGCCGAGCAACTTACCGACGCTCTCCGGCGCACTCCCTTCAAGCAACTTCTTTTGCAGTGTCTCTTCTGCTTCCGCAATAACCTCTGCGGCTTGCTGTAGTTCGAGTTCGGAAAAAATCCGCCGCGCCTCTTCGTTTTCCAAGTCCAGCCACATCACATCTGCGATGTCCGCCGCGTGTTGGCCTTCGCCGGGATGAAACACCGTACCAAGTGGCTGCTCCAAATGATCTTGGAGTGCCTTCAACACCTGGTGGCGCACTTCGCGACGCTTGACTCGAGCCATGTTCTCTATCCTAACTTCCCTGCCAAGTCTTAAAACTTAGATAGGCATGAGTACCAGTTTTGCTTATGATTCGGATATGTCCTCGGTGACCCCCACTCGCCTATCCGATCGCCGCCGCCTTGGCCGATTTTTCAACCGCAACGCCTATTGTCGGCGCCCGGACGAAGCCCGCCAGCAGGAAGGACATCGCTCCTACCGCAAGGGGTGGGAAGTGCGCTTGGTGCTCAAAGATGTAGACGAAGTAGGCTTAGTCAACGGTTTGATTCGGCGCGTCGGGCTTAATCCCGGCAAGGCCTTTCAGAAGGGCCGCAAGTGGATTGTCCCGATTTACGGGCAAGAAGCAGTCGAGTCCTTTCAAGAGTGGAGCAATTTGGTCGACAAGCAGAGCTGAAATCTCCGCTGGAGAGGTGCATACTCAGGGGGACTCTAGTTTTTTCCTTTGCACGACCGCACCCCTCTCGACGGCCTCCTCGAAGTTTGTGATCAACTTCGAAACCTCCAAGACCTCGCGTCTCGCGGCGCCCGCCTATCTGAAGAATCCCTGCATAAAACCCGTCAGCAGGTGGATTCTCTAGGCGAACTGGTCTTTCCCATGTTGCCCGGCATTCATCAAAACCCGGCGGTCGACGAGCTGACTCCGCAGTCGCTCTTGATTTTAGCCTTACTCTTCCACGGAAAGATTTCTGGTAGTTCCGAAGCTTTTTCCGGAATCCAACTTTGTGGTTTACTTATGCGCGCCGACCTGCCGCGCAGCACCACCCTGGAGTTGCTGGCTGCCGATGGTTCGCTTCGTGCACAAGAGTGGGTTCAGTGTGAAGTGACAAGCCAAGGCTTTGATCCTCTGGATAGCTATTTTCGCCCAACACCCAAGGCTATCAACTTGTTTTGGTTGCCAGCCGTGGCTTCGACCGAGGAAAACCCACAGCCAGCCACTCCTACGGAAGGAAATCAATCCGCCCGCGATCTGCCCCGGCCCTTCTCTAATGAAGGAGAGTATTTGTGGGAGATTGGTGCTTGGCGCCACATTTGCCTACAGCGCACCGGTGCCCTATTTGAGGTCGACCTGATTGCCGATGAGCCGACCTCGCGGCTCCAAGAGTTACGCGAATCGGCGCATGCGAAATGGGTGGATTTACGTCGACGCTTGGCGGTCACTCCAGGTGGGCGCGATTTTGGGCTGGAACGCTTGGCTGCGAGCCACAAGTTAGGGCCGGACCACATCCTCCTCATTGCGCACATGTTCTTCGCCGAGACTCTCGATGGTGAGATTTTCCTGGCGCCGGGAGAATGCCTACGCCTAGCCGCCGACCACCGCGATGACCTCCTGCAGAAACGCCACCTCGTCTCTGCACAAGGAAGGCTGCGTCGCGAAGGATTAGTAGTGGCCGATGGCGAGGAATCTGCGAAAATGCTCGCGGTACCGCTGTGTCTCGCCGATTGGGTTGTCGAAAGAATCCTTGCAGGCATCGGGCGGTCGCTGAAATGGAACCAGCAGGAACTTGAAGAGTTCTTGCGTGGTGACGACGAGCGATAGAGCAAAAACGTGGAACGCGAAGATCTCATTTACGACTGGGCTGGTGTTGGCCCTCATCATGAACCACCCCCCGCGGGCAAGGTCATGTTGGACGACGAAACCCTGCGCGACGGCCTGCAATGTCCAAGCGTGACCGAGCCGTCCTTGGCAAAGAAAATCGAGCTCATCCATTTGATGGAAGAGCTTGGCATTGACACCGCCAACATTGGTCTTCCAGGCGCGGGCAACCATGCGCGTAATCATATTTTGGCTTTAGCCAAAGAGATGGTTCCGATGAAGCTAACGCCAAACGTAGCTTGCCGCACGGTGATTTCCGATTTGGAACCCGTCGTCGACATGGTGCAGGAAATTGGTGCGCCGATTGAAGTTTGCGCTTTTATTGGTAGCTCCCCGATTCGTGCTTACGCCGAGAACTGGGACATCAGCCGCATGGTTCAAATGGTGCGCGATGCAGTGCGCTTTGCAAAGAGCCACGATTTGCCGCTGATGTTCGTAACCGAAGACACGGTTCGTTCCACCCCTGAAATCCTTTCGGCGCTAAATGGCGCTGCGATTGATGAAGGCGCCGACCGCTTATGTATTTGCGATACCGTCGGTGGAGTCATTCCGTACGCGGTGCGCAATATCTTTGAGTGGCTAAAGGGTTTCTTGAAAGAGAAGAATGCCACCCATGTCGGTCTAGATTGGCACGGCCACCGCGACCGGGGCTTGGGTGTTATTAACACCATGAGTGCATTGGCTGCGGGTGCGGAGCGCGCTCATGCGACGGCGCTCGGCATTGGCGAGCGCGCGGGCAACACCGAAATGGATTTGCTTTTGGTCAACCTAAAACTACTCGGTTGGGTCGACCGCGACCTCACTCGTTTAGGTGAGTATGTAAAGTTGGCCTCTGAGGCAACCGGCCGTCCGATTCGTCGCGAATACCCAGTGTTCGGCAAAGATGCTTTTGAAACCGCTACCGGTGTTCACGCCGCGGCCGTCATTAAAGCCATGAAACTCGGCGACCGTTGGCTGTCCGACTTGGTTTACTCCGGCGTACCTGCAGGAGAATTCGGCATGGAACAAGTGATCTCCGTCGGCCCGATGAGCGGCAAGTCGAATGTCATCTGGTTCCTTGAACAGCGCGGGCACGATGCAACGGAAGAACGCATTGCTGCCGTGTTAGTAAAGGCAAAATCTTCAAGCCGTTTGCTAACTGAGCAGGAAGTTTTATCTGCAGCGGGCGTGCTGCAGGATGCTTAGGGAAGCTCTGAACTAGCCCAAAAACCTAATCGTCATCGGGTATTTCCAAACAATGCCATCGCGTGCTTTCACCGCGCCGATGATGGTGAAGATGACGTTTAGTATGGGCAGTACGAACAACATCGGAAAGCCGATGAGGAAGAAGCACAGCAAAAATGCTGCGAAAGACCAGATCACATAGCTGATTTGGAAATTGAGTACCGCGCGACCGGTTTGATCGAGGAAGTCGGACTCATCCTTTTTCATAAGCCAAATCACCAACGGCCCCACGATGCTGCCAAACGGAATGGCAAATCCTGCAAAGGAAAGTAAGTGGGTCAGCGTGCCGAGTTCGCGGTCGCTGGCTGAGGTCGTTTGAATGATTTCCATGGATTCTTAGGGGGTCGAGACTAAATCTCTACGGGCGAATGGGCCCAACCGTGGCTATTCTAGGCCCAATTTTAACGCAAGCGCGCCTGGAATAAAAAAGTGGTTGCGGCTCACAGATGGATTATGGCCGTCCTGAGTCGGGTAAGGGTAAATCGTGCGCGTGCGTGAGCAGAATTCGTCGGCACGCTGATAGCCCGCCTTGAGTGCGCACTCTTCCCATGAGGCGCGCATAAGGTGGCCAGATCGATGAGGACTACGCGCTACTCCCGGGCGCAGGACTTGGCCGGAAAGGTCGTGCACATACTTAAAGCCGGAGTGATAGGTATTCCATGCGGTATTGCGCAAGTCTTCAATCGAGAGTGCATTTTCCTCGGTAAACAAAAGCACCAATCCCATTTCTTCGTAGCCACGTAAAACCTTGGTCATGGATTCAAAGTCCTGTTCGCGAACTTCGTGAAAGCCATTGCCTACCATCATGACTGCTCCTTGTGTATCTACACCGGAAGCCTCTAACGCTTGCTTTAGAATTCCAGGGCATCCAATATCGGCACGCCGGACGAACTCCATGTTGGCGGGAAGGACTCCACGCTTTTGCTCGCGTTGCGCTTCATCGATTGCGGCATCTTCTAGGTCCGCGCCAAAGTAACGTATGTTTTGATCTCCGGAACGCTCAAAGCGAATGCGCGTGGCTTCACCGCGACCGACAGCATGCTCGATGAACACCTTGTATTGGAAGTGGGTCGCTTCACAAAAACGGTCGAGTGCATCGTTTGAGTTCATAAAGCCGCGCCGGTTCGCATCTTGGCTTGCACCAACATTTTCACCACGCTCAACCCAAACATCGGCGGTTCCTTTTTGCAGGAGCTGCACGCCTTGATCTAAATAAGCCTGGTAGGTTTCAATAATGCCGAAGGGGCCTGGGCCACGTGAAAAACCGCGCGCTCCAAGTTGTGTGACAAGAAAATCATTGCCCTGTTCGGAAACCCAGCCTGCGGCGGAAAGAATGTTAAGTGCGGCGGCTTCGGCACTAAAGGATTTACTTTGCCAACAACCAACTTGAAGTGCCGCGCCTTCTCTGAGGTTTGCGGTTTGGCCGGTTGCGCGCAATCCAAGCACCACCGGTAGAAGGCGGAAACCTAATTCAATTTCCTCCCAAGTCGCAATCCAGTGATTTTGAATGCCGTCCTTGCGCCGCGGCGGATTATCGCCAAGCATCTGCAAGGTACGCAGTTGCTCCTTTGTGAGGTCCCCGCCCAAAAATAAATCGCGCCACCACCTCGTTGTGCTGGAAGGCAATCCTTCTGCAAGCGGCGTTGCGTTTTCAAAGACAGCTCGGGCCCGAGGGTGACCAGCTAAACGGAAGCCATCGTCATAAGCCTCCACGAAACCACGTGCTTCAAAAAACTCCAAGTCCGTGCGCAAAACCGAAGCATTCAATGATGCGCCATTAACCTTGCAAGTTTCGGGGAAGAGGGCATCTCCGTTTACAAGGCGTTGATGCAAACCAAGCGATGCGAATGCGGCCAATACGTTACGCAGCAACCACAAGTCTGGAGGCGCAGTAATCGAAGCCGTGAATGTGACCTGGCGCACAACCTGCATGGCATCGGCATAGCGCTTTTTTTCCTCTGCACTACGGCCACTGGTTTCGGCCTCCAAGAGAGTGCATGCTTCAAGAACCGCGCCTCCATATGAAAAAAGTAGCGGCACTTGATTACGCAAAATCTGCCAAGAGGTTTTACTTAGATAAGGGAACCCTGCACTGGTGGTCCCAGTGGGGTGCGCGGCAATCGCGTGAAGCGTGGCGTGAAGGTCGGGGTTCAATCGAGTGGGGAGGCCTGGTCAAAAAGCAGACCGTCCGCGCGTAAAGCTTCCTCCACCTTCGGGTAAGCGATGCGGCCACAGACGGCCCAGTGCAACCAGAAGGATACAAAAAATAAGATTACAGTGAGTACGCTTGTGGCAAGGATGGCGCCGAGGGTCGTGCCAAGAAGTACCGCAAACGAAAATATGCAACGTGGGTTAAGAAAAGTAGCGCCGTATAAATTGCGCCAAATGCGCCGCCGTTGTTCTGCGGGCAACTTCGAAAATGTAGTTAAATGTTGTTTCGGGATCCAGTCAATCATCAAGCTGTCAAATAGGCGACAACCAGGGGGTGCTCCCACTATAACCGATTTCCTAAGTTTTGCTGGGCCAGCGCAGGGCTACGTTCAGCCCATTAGGGCCGGAGGGATAAGGCGCGCTACTTCTCTAAGGCTTGGTGCGAATTCATAATCCACTAATCCTTTGCTGAGGGTCCCTAGGGTGGCGTGCCCCGGCATCCAGAAAGGCTTTATCCAAGGCCGAAAGCGCCCGCGCAAAATCGTGTTGCATGGGTGGTCGAAAAAAAATGTATTGTGCACCACGCCAAGTCCGGATTGTGGATTTTCGCGCGTGTGCCCTGGGAATGCCCCCCAGGTTGTCGTTCCTAATGCAAAAGAAAGCCCTGCCCAAACATTCACGCCGATCGAGCCGTAGCGAAGATTGCTGATGGCCGCTTCTAAGTCCTCCTGATTGGTGCTAGGTGCCGCGATCAAGGTGCACGAAAGAGTTCCATAAACGGAATCGTTCACTAAATCCACCGCTTGCTTCAGAAAGTCCGCTTCGGAGTTTGCCCTGAGTGGAGTTTCCGCAAGGATTGCACAGAAGGCTTCTTCCTTGAGGGCGAGCTGCGTTTTTTCTGCAGGGACGTTTGCTAAAAGAACCCCTGGTGTTTCCCCTTTTGCGTGGGGCGCAACCGTTTCATCGTATTCGCGAACAAAACGAGACCAACGTTCTTCGGCGCCCGGGTACCACGCTTTGCGTTTCGGAGCCGACAAAAAGGCTTGGCGAATCGCTTGAAGAAAGTCTTGGCGTTGAGGCCAGCTTTCCGAAGTCACCAGAAGCTTCGGCGCGTTGCAGTTGAAGCCATTATTAACCAACATCATGCCGACGATTTGTTGCGCTTGGAAATTAATATCTGCGCGCGACCATGTGCCGGGAACAATAATCACCGGGGAAACAGCGCCAAGCTCAGCAGTCGCCTCTTTTTGACCCATTCCTTCGGCTTGGAGGACTCTCTTAAAACTCGCTTCGCTTCCGGTGAGGTGTACGGCAGAAATTTTTGGGTGGGCTATGAGCTCTGCACCCGCTTCGGCTCCCCCTTTTACAAAGCCCAAAAATCCTGCGGCCACCATGGGAGCGAATGCCGATTCAAGGACTGGCTGCAAGTACCCATTAACTGGACTCATCTTCACCACCACCACTCGGTTTTCCTTGAGTAGTTGGTAAAGCACATCGAGGGGAACGATGGATTGCACATTCCCTGCACCAAGCACCGCAGCACATCCGCCTTCCCCGCGAGTCAAAGCGGTCGGTTCGGTGTTTGGAAGGCCGCGGATTTCAGCACTGAGCCCAGGAAAGAGAATGCCGTCCCATCGGTCGAAAGGAAAAACTATTGCGCTCCATCCGGCTTTCGTTTTTTTCACTCGGGACGATGGCACCCCACCGCGTAAAAGCGTGTCTCGGTAAAGGCGTAAGTGACGCAGAAGAATGCCCGGTCCGGTGTACCACTCTTCTCCGGCAAGTGGTGAATCCATGGCGATGCCCTTTGCCTCGCAAGTCCGCTCTACCCAAGTTTGTGCGTTATCAAAAACACCCTGCATGCAGCTTTGCAAGATGTCCGCGCGACGAGATGCATCGAGTGCTCGCCACGTATTCGCCTGATGCGAAACTCTACTGACTACCGCATCAACTCCACTCATGCGCGCAGTCGGGCTTCGAGTGCACGCCACATTTCTAAACAGCGCGGTGCAAGTTCGTGAAAGCGATGCCCATCTCGACTAAGTTCAAAGCAGCCAGGCAATTCTTGTGGTAGCGCATTGCATGCCTCCACCAAGGCAGACCAATCGATATCGCCCTCACCCGGTGCAAGATGGTTGTGTTCACCGCGACGCATATCATCCAGTTGGATATTGATGATGTCGGCGGAAAATCGTTCCAGGGCTTCACTTGGACTGTAGGTGTCGTTTACGAGTAAATGTCCGACATCTAAACTTAACCCAACTCCACTTGGCAAGTCTTCACGCAAGCGTTCCCAATCGCCAAGGTTTCCAAGCCAATGCCCAGGTTCTGGCTCAAGCGCGATTTTTGCTCCGACGTCTTCTGCATGGACGGCAAGTTCAGCAACGCCTTTCAAAAAAGCATTGCGGGCACCTTCATGGCTTTGACCCTCGGGCAAACTTCCCGACCACAACGAAACAATCTTCGCCCCCAACGGTGCGCACCAATCAATCATCTGATGCAAAAATTGTAAGCGTAACTCTTTACTCGCATCGAACTCCAAAAGGTTCGGTCGATGCTTACGGCGCGGGTCCAAAACATAACGCGCGCCAGTTTCAATCACGACCTCAAGGCCAAGCTTCTCACACAACTTTCCGATGCGCTCAACATCCTCGATTCCGGTTGCTCGCGGATCCAAATGTCCGACGTCAGGTGTAATCGCAACCACCTGATATCCGAGTTCCGCCAGCCACGGCAAAGCATCTTCCAGCCGATGGGAGGTAAACCCGTTCGAGTTGTAGCCGAGCCGAATCATGATGGATTAGCGAACGCCTTTTCCGTACTCAGCGAGAGAGCCGGAGTAACGCCGGATTTTTTTATCAATCTCACCGATCGAATTGGGTTTCCCTTTGTAGTCCTCGCGCATGGCGCGCAAAGACACTAAAGCTTTGTTCATCATGTCAGAAGCGTCGGACATGCGCGAGCGAAACAAAAAGGGATCGCCATGATCGCCGTAATGGTCTTCAATCGCTTTCTCGAAGAGAGCCACACCGGCTTCTCCTGATTCAATTGCGGATTCCCAACGTTCATCTTGTTGGTAGAGAGGGCGCAAATCCATTTTCACGGCATCGACCACGCGGCCGCCGGTCGATGAATTTTTTGCGACAGGTTCTTTATCTTCTTCGAACAGCGCCTTCCAATTCTCAATCGATTGTTCGACGCCGTGTTGATAAACATAGAGCCCAGCACCGCCGAGCCCCAAACCCATAAGAAGGAAAAGTAGATTGCCCAAGCATCCGCTTTTTCGCTTGGCGCGCTTTTTAGGTTTCTTAGTCGAAGGGCTTTTGGAACTCATAGAATTTATTTTGCAGGTGCGCCGACCAAGGCGGCGTATCCGCCTGCGCAGGTTTTAGTCGGTTCAAAAGAATGCTCCTCAACAAGCGTGAGCCCTGACGCTTTCGCCAAACGCGCGGCCGCCTCTTGATTTTCTTCTACCTCCAAGGAGCAGGTGCTCCAGAGAATGCGCGTGGATTCTTGCAGGCAAGGGAGCACCAACTTCTTACGCAAAACATTTTGCATGGTCACCACTTTATGCAGCTCCACTTTGGAAAAGCGGCCGCGGGCTTCGGGACGCTTGTTGAGCACTCCAGTATTGGAACAAGGGACATCGCACATCACTAAATCCCAAGGCCCCTCTGGGAGGTTTTTGCCATCGGGATCTAGCGCAAAGGTCTTGATGTCATGTCCAAGACGCTGTGCCTCTTTTGCAAAGACTTCGAGGCGCACTTCGGATATATCGCATGCCAGAATCTCTGCCTTGCCGCCAGAGAGTTCATAGGCAGCGAAACTTTTTCCGCCTGGTGCCGCACATAAATCCAAAATGCGTTCGCCTACTTGTGGTTTACCAAGCGCGACCGACTGAAAAGAGGTGATGTCTTGCACCGACCAAAAACCTTCATCAAAGCCTGGCCATTGCGGCAACGCTCCTCCCTTAGAGCGCGCGATGACACGCAACATGTTTGGCGCTTCACCAACTTCCGTTTCGATGCCAGCTGCAGCCAAACTCGCCTGCACATCTGCGGTGTTGCTGCGCAAAGTGTTTACGCGCAACCACAGGGAAGCTTTTTGATTCAACGCCTCTGCGCGCTGCCGAGTGATAGCCTCTCCCGCCGTATCCCACCAACGCTTGATTAAGAACTTTGGGTAACCACGTGTTTCTGCAAGGTGGGCAATAGGGTCATTCTTCGGGTCTGAAAAAACCTTGCGGTCAAACTGCCAAGCAGGATCGGGGAGGCGGTCTGAAGCGGCAACCAATCCAAGCTTTGCGGGTTTCGCTTTACGAGAAACGGCGCGCAACACTGCATTCAAAAACCCTGACTTGCTTGCAAGTTCTGGTTTCACTGCATTCATGGTTGAATCGATGGCTGCGTGCCGTGGCACGCGATTCAGGAACAGCAACTGATATATTCCGATTGATAATGCTATCAGCACCGCCTCTTCCTTAATCCGACGCGTGGCATAAGCCTGAGAAATTTTGTCCAGAGTTGCGCGCACGCGTAAAGATCCGGAAAGAATCTCCTTGGCTAGACCGCGGTCGCGCGGATCACAGCCCGCTTCATCTAACGCACCATCTAATGCGCGCGAAGGAAACTCTACGTTACTGGAAAGGAGTAGCCAAACAACGCGGCGGACATCGGTGATTTCGGATTCACTCATGAGATTCTTTTTTCAGGGACTGCCCAACTTGCAAACGAGCACCAAGTAAAAACGCTTTCGAATCCATGCGCGCCTTGCCTTCGCGCTGCAACACATCGATGCGATAGGAGCCTTGCCCGCAGGCCACAGTAATTCCATCCTCTAAGCAAAGAATGGTGCCTGGGTCTGCGGCGTGTGGAGCGCTTTCATGCGATGCAATCTTTCCGCTATGCACGCGCAATCCATCGCCATCGGGGAGCCAGGTTTGACCGGAAGGCCAGCCAGACATGGCGCGTACACGACGTTCGATAGCCACTGCAGGTGCGGACCAATCCAATACGCCGTCGGACTTTTTTATTTTTTTGCAGTGGGTCACCAAGCTTTCTTCTTGAAGGACTCCAACAGGTAGGGTGCCATCAGCATCGTACTGCTGCAGAGTTTCTACGAGAAAGCCAGCTCCGAGTTCTGCGAGTTGCTCGGTTAAGGCTGGAGCTTCCTCCGCGCCACAAAGGCTGACCTTGGCTTCTGCAAGAACTGCGCCGGCATCTAGGGCCAACACAACTTTTTGTAGGCTCACGCCGGTTTCGGAATCACCCGCGAGGATGGCTGCTTGAATCGGGCTTGCCCCACGCCACCTCGGCAACAAGGAGCCGTGAAGGTTTACGCAACCGAACCTTGGGAGTTCCAGCATGGATGCATTCAAAATCTGCCCATAGCTCACCACCACGCCGAGATCGACTTGCCAGGTTTGAAACTCGGATTGAAACTGAGCATCGCGCGCGGATTCAGGCCTTAAAACCGGAATGCCATTTGCAACAGCCAAATCCACTAATGGGTTCGGTGCCTCTTTGCGTCCTCGCCCCGCTTGCCGTGGAGGTGCAGTCACCAATCCCACGACTTCCAAGCCCGCTTCGATGACGGCCGCAAAGGAAGCGACTGCAAACGGCGGGGAGCCGAGAAAGGCGAAACGCAAGTTTTGTTAAACGTGTGGCTCGACGAAAGCCTTGAACTGTTCGTAGTTCATCATGCCCGCCGAACGAGCGACTTCTTCGCCACCCTTAAAAATCAGGAAGCAAGGAATGCCCATCACGCCCATGGATGCTGGGGTGTTGGGATTGTCTTGGGTGTCGTGCTTAACAACTTTGAGCTTGTCGGCCATATCGCCAGCAAGTTGGTCCACTGCCGGGCCCATAGCTTTACACGGACCACACCATGGTGCCCAGAAATCAACTAGGACTGGAGTGGTGGATTCGATCACTTCCTTCTGGAAGCTTTCATCGGTTACATCTATTGCGTTCGACATGGTTCTATGAGAGCGGTTCGTCGCCAAGAAGTTCCCCGAGTTCGGGATCGTATTCTTCATGCTGGCGGTCGAAAGTCTCGTCGATGTCTTCAAGGTGTAAAACGCCAGCACCTGCACGGCGGCTCACCAAGACATCGGCGAATGGGGCATCCTGTTTGATGTCAACCTGTTGTTGCTTCGCGAGCTCCAACAATGCGACCAGGTAGTAAGCAGCATCTCCGCGAGGAACATTTTCCTCAGCAAGGATGGTGTGGAGGGATGTAGCTTCGGACTTCTGAATCCGATGCCAAAGTTCTTCCACATAAGCGCGCAATGGTTTGCCAACCGGGCGCACATGGTGTGGGCGCAAAAAGCCAGTCTCCGATTCCAGGCGACTGAATACCTGTAGTAAGTCCCAGATGGAAACATCGCCAAGATCAAACTCGGCATCTTCCTCACCTTCGGATTCTTGCTCCTCGATTTTTCCAACCCAACGACCACCCGCCGGCATCATGCGGTTGCGGCGATCCCAGTTGTCGCGCAAGTTATCTGCAACACGACGCAACTCCTTGTACGCCATAAGTTGTTGCACCAACTCTTCACCTGGATCGAATGGGTCTTCATCGACCTCAACCTCGTCTTGCGGCAACAAAGAACGACTCTTAATCGACAACAAGGTTGCGGCAAGCACTAGATAGTCGGCGGCTTCGTCAACATCGACCTTGCTTAAGCTGCGAATGTACTGGCAATAAGCGTCGCAGACCTCGGCGAGCGCAACTACGTGAATCTCGAGTTCCTTATCGCGGACTAGCTGCAGCAGCAAATCCAGCGGGCCAAAGAAAACCCGATCCAATTGCACTTGGAAGCCTGTGCTCTCTGAAGCTTCCGTTGGGGTTTCCACCGACGCAACAGCCTCTTCATCGCCAGCGGAATGCAGGCGAGAAGGTGGGAGCATCGAAGGATCAACGGGTTCAATCATGCGGCTTAATGGAAAATCTGTTTTACGATTTCATCGCCCTCTGGCACGGCAGTAATCCAGAATATGAATTTTACCACGGGGATGATGACTGCGTAGAGCACCGACCAAAAAGTGTCGCGGGCAAAAAAGATGAGTCCAAGAATGATCAAGAGGCCGTGTCGCTCAATACGTGAGTACACCTTTCTTGCCTCATGGTTCAGGAAGTAAAACACCACCCGGCTTCCATCTAGAGGAGGAATAGGTACTAGATTAAATGCCATGAGCACTACATTAATGATGACTCCGGTCACCAGAATGCTGAGGCCGCGGGCGTCAAAGTCCCAAATCCCCGCATGCAGGAAGGCGCTCATGACCCCTGACCACAAAAGCGCCTGCAAAAAGTTACTCGCAGGGCCCGCAATAGCCACTAATGCCATGCCCTTCATAGGATTTCGCATTCTATGGACCTGCACTGGCACCGGCTTCGCACCGCCAAAAGCCATTCCCGTTGTGATCAGCAACATGATCGGCAGCACGATGGTCAGCATTAAGTCTATATGGGGCAATGGGTTAAGCGTAATGCGCCCCATTAGCCTTGCCGTGGGGTCGCCCAGCTTATCGGCCACCCAAGCGTGGGCGGCCTCATGCGTGGTAATTGCGAAAACCACAATGGCGATCGATCCGACGAGAGTAAAGGTGTCCATTTGACGGCAGGCATTCTCCCATGCCCGTTCATCCCCTACAATAAGCCATGGATGGGGCTTTCCCACCCACAAGCGCACATGCCAATGGTTTTTGACACTACCCGGGCTCTTTCCCGTGGCCTTGAGGTGCTCCGGCTCGAAGCCGAGGCTCTCCAGGAACTCGCACAGCTTCTGGGGCCCTCTTTTGCCGCCGCCTGCGACTCCATTCTGGCCTGCGAAGGTCGCGTGGTGGTCAGCGGCATGGGCAAGGCGGGCATTGTGGGGCAGAAAATCTCAGCTACCCTTGCCAGCACCGGAACGCCGAGCCTTTTCCTTCATCCGGGAGAAGCGCTGCACGGAGATCTCGGACGCTTGCGACCCGAAGATTTATTGCTCGCCCTATCTAAGAGCGGGTCTACCCGGGAAGTGGTGCAACTCATTCCGGCGGTCAAGGCGATCGGCGCCAGCGTCATGGCCATGTGCACCTCTGCTGATTCTCCATTAGGAAAACATGCGGACCTGGTTTTGGAACTGGGCGATGCCCCCGAAGCCTGCCCGCTCGGCTTGGCCCCCACCGTGAGCACCACCAAAATGCTAGCCCTGGGCGATGCCCTCGCTATGGCAGTTTTGGAAAGCCGTGATTTTACGCGTGAAGAATTTGCACGCTTTCATCCAGCGGGATCCTTAGGCAAATCGCTCATGAAGGTCGGCGAAATGATGCGCAGCGGATCGCAACTCCCCTTAGTGCAGAGCGGCCAATCGGTGCGCGACGCCTTGCGCATCATGACTGAAACGCCGGGCCGTCCTGGCGCTGCACTAATTATAAGTGCTAAAAATCAGCTGCTCGGCATTTTCACCGACGGCGATGTCCGACGCCTTGCCGAAGCCGGTCAACTCCCACTCGATGAATCCATCGACGCACACATGGGCGCCAACCCGCGCCATGTGCAAGAAGATCTCCTGGTTGGAGAAGTACTTCGTTTGTTTAAGGATTCTCATGTCGACCAAATGCCAGTGGTTGCGCGCGATGGAAACTGCGTAGTTGGCCTGGTCGATGTGCAAGATCTTCTAGAGGTTCGCCTATGACTTTTCCCGCATCGCTTTTAGAACGCGCCGCAGATGTACGTCTGTTTGTCTCTGACATTGATGGTGTATGGACCGATGGCCGCATCACCGTGCATGCCGACGGAACCGAAAGCACCACTTTCAGTGTTCAAGATGGTTTAGGTGTCGTACGTTTACTGCGTGCCGGTTTAGAAATTGCCGTTATCAGTGGCCGCAAGAACCCTGCCGTCGAACATCGTGCGCGACGTTTGGGTATTGAAGAGATCCACCTCGGTTCGCTCGACAAGGGCCCATTGATTCGGAGCATGATGGAGGCGCGTGGATTGCGCCTAGACCAAGTCGCCACCATTGGCGATGACCTTCCTGACCTATCCATGTTTCGTGAAGCTGGTTTAAATTTCGCTCCACCTTCTGCGGTCAATGAAGTGCGCAAACGTGCCGACTGGATTACCCGTGCAAGCGCCGGACATGGCGCCTTGCGTGAAGCTTGCAACCTCCTTTTACAAGCTCGCTCTAACGTCGAGACCTCTTGAACCGCGGGTTACGTTTATTCGGCATTGCCGGTGCAGCGTTGACGCTGACCTGGGTTGCCATCGACCTTCAGCGCCATGCGGAAGAGTCGGCTTCGATTGGTACGGGAAGGGAGAATCCACCGCCCGGTTTTCGCCAACGCATGCGCGGCTTAGGTTGGACAGAAATTTCGTTCAAGGGCCACGTCGAGATGGAAGCGGAGAAACGTTTTCCGCAAGCAGATGGAAGCGTGTTGGTCGTTCCGAGTTACAAGGTGGTAGGGAATGATCCCCTTCCTTTAGGGGAAGGCATGAGCCTTGGCGATTCCATCATTCGCTCGCCCGATGATTCCACCGACCAAAGCAAGAACACTTCCTTTGTGGTCACCTCCCCGAAAGCGTGGATCCCCCTAGTTCAAGACCAAGCACGCTTTGCCTTTGACATGGATCGTTTGTGGCAGCTGGAAGACCCTGTTTTTGAAATGGCGGACTTTCATAAAGGAAGTCCTTTGCGCATTGAAACAGCTCACGCGGACTTAGATCCTAAAACCGATCAAATCTTTGGCCGCGGGCCATTTTTGCTCATCTCCGGCGACCTTCGCCTGGAAGGTGCTGACATTTTTTTTGACCCAGAAACTTCGCGCGTAGAATTTCAGCCGCTCGATGGTCAGCTGAGTTGGCGCATTCGAGACCAGCATGGCGCTACATTCCAGGGCTTCTCAGATGGCCCGGGCTCCTTTTCAGAGAACCCTAGAGAGGGGTTTCGTTTAGAGTTCCACGCAATCCAACAAGCGCGAACGGTCTTCCCTGCGGACTCGGTGATGCCTGGGGTTTTAATCACTCGCGACATGACCTTGCACTTGGTGCCATCCACGGAAGGGAGTTGGCATCCGGCGAGCGCAAAGGCTCTCGGCCCAACCAACTGGGAGGGCGAAACCTTGAAAATGGTTGGTGCAGACAGTGAGGTGATTTGGAAGGACGATGGCGACTTAGATTTCCTAACTGTTCTTGGGCCGGTAACGGTTACGCCCATGGACGACTCTTTTGATTGGGCCTCGGCAACTGGCTTTGCACGCTTCCGCCCGAAATCGGAAGTGGTGCGCTTGGAAGAGAACGTAAAGGCCAAACATCCGCGCGGCATACTCCATGGGGACTGGGCAGAACTCGGCCCTGATGCATGGGAAGTTGGAGGGTCTGTCCTTGTCGATGGCGACGAAGGGATTGCGTCTGGTGAATGGTTACATACCGACCGAAAAGGAAATTGGGGCTTGAGCGGCGACGCAGAAATCCAACCTCGCGAGGGCCAAGTCGACTGGATTCGCAGCCCAGAAATTCACTTCAATGAAAAGGGTCGCGTGTTCACCGATGCTGGATTTGAATTGCAGGCCACTGTCGAAGAGCAACCCTTGTTTGCATCGGGCAATCATTTAGATTCCAAAATGGAGCGCGGGCGTTCTGCAAGCGATGACTTGGTACGCCGGACTTTTGCGGATGGCGACCTTTTCGTCCTGCATCAAGGACGTGAACTGCGCGGCGCAAAGCTCGAGCAAACCGGTGACAAATCTTTTCGCATGCTCGGCGACCTGGGAACAAAAACGCGCGTCACCGGGAACGCCATGGTTGGCGAAACACCAGTCGCCCTGGATTGCGGACGCTTAAGTTGGGATGGTGCGGAAGTCACCATTGAGGATGGGCCGCTGATTGAAATTGCAGCCTCCACGCTTGGCCTGCAGGGTGACGTCATCCAAATTCGTGCGCGCAAAATTCTGCAGCACGAAGCGAACGGTACTTGGGAGTTGCGCGACAAGGTCACCCTTAGTGGTGCGCTAGTCGGTGCCGGCGATCGCCTGATTTGGACCCCCGGTAAAGACATGCAGTTCTTCTCCGAAGGCCGCGGCAGCAATGGTCAAACCAAGCACGCCTCCATGGGCGGAACCCTGGCGGATGGTCGGATTTTTGGCGCCGACGGAGAGCATATTTCTTACGCCGAACTAGGAAGACTTGCGGTGCAGGGGAGTGCGCATCTTTCGTTATTGCGCCCAACCGAGAGCGCTCCCTATGAACTTTGGGGGGACGATGTCGAGCTCGGAGAAACTAGCGGCTGGGCCATCGGCCATGCTCGTTTTCAAACCGCCGACGCTTCTGGTTCCGCGCAAAGAATCGATTGGACTCGTTATCCAACCCTCGGTGATTTAATCATCTTGGAGGAAGACGCGGTCATCCAACAGGGCAACATTCTAGCCTCTGGCCCGCACCTCGAAGTCGACACCCGCGTCGGTACTATCACTTCCATCGGTGCCGAAAACCTACCCGCCAAACTGCGTGCTGAAGATGGACGCTCTGCTGTAGGCGATTGGCTGCGATATCACCTCGATTCCGGCCGCTTTGAATCCCGCGGTGCCCGGTTCGAAACGCCTTAAATGCTAACGCTCCTTCTTCTGGCATTCGCTGCCCAAGCGGAGCCTTCCCCCGCTCCCGAACAGGAGCCGCAAGGGGGAACACAACTCGAAACGGGAGACATTTCTTCCGCCGAGGAGGGTGATGCCATGGTGTACCGGATTTCGGAAATGCACCTCAGCGCACCTGGAATGGATGTGCACGCGGACCGGGTCACCCTGTGGCTCGATGCTGCTGGTTACCGAGAGGCTTTGGGCTTAGGCAATCAAGCCCCCAAGGACCCTGTCGAAAATTCGGCGGTTATGCCGAATGAAAACTCCAGCCCCCTCTATTCCGGCCTCTGGAGCCGAAAAATCCTGCTCGCGCTTGGATTGCCAGAAGATGACTCCCTCATTCGTGAGATTCGACTGGAGGGTCACGTCGAAATCCAAACCGACGAGATCGCGCTGTTTTGCGATCGCCTTCAGGATTGGCCGGCGGAAGGCCGCAGCTTGGCCTCCGTGGTTGAAATGAATCTGCCTCCTGGCGAGGGCGGTCCCAATGGCTGGCCAGTGCGCATGACCGCAAATGAAGTCGTTGAGAACCCCGACGGGCTGGTGATTGCCTACGGCACAACTCTCTCCACCTGCCTCGACCGACCTCCTCATTACAGTGTTCATTTTGATGAGTTAGTCGCAGAGCCTCAGGCGGATGGCAATTTTGTGTGGCACCCGTCCGGTGGCTGGCTGAAGCTCGGTGGGCTTTCCGTGATTCCAGTTCCCACTCCCGACTTTTCGCGAAACAGCAACTTTCTTGGATTTCGCGGAGTCGTTTTTGGTTCCAGCCGTCGCCTTGGCAGCGCAATCGCCCCGCGTTTTGGTGGGCGCACCGAATCAGCTGACGGGCGCAGCGCTCTCGAGTGGACCTTCGAGCCGACCTATAGCTCCGATCGTGGCTTCCCACTGGAATTGCACATCGAGGGGAATGCTCCCGATTATCGCACCACCCTAGATTTGTTTTTCCTTAACGATGAAGGCCTTGATCGCCATGGCCTAAAGCGAACCCTAAAACGAAACTCTAATACGCGCACACGTTTACGCTGGAATAACCGGTGGTTCTTGGACGAGCGCTGGTGGTTGGATTTTGATATCGCACTCACTTCCGACCCACTTATTGATCCTGAATTTTTCCAACGCAATTGGACGGACCAAGACAATGCTGAGTCCGATATTTTCCTGCGCCGCCGCGGTGACAACAGTTTCTTTTCCGCGCACACGGTTTATCGATTAGATGGAGTTGGTTTCACTCCTATTGAAGGCTTGGGTTCCCCTCCTGGCCCTGCCACGCAATCTCTCGATCTCTTGCCGGTTCTGGCCTTCGACGCCTTCTCAAGTTCGCTATTGAACCTTCCAACCAGTGCGTTGGGCGGTGGCGACGATGGCAGCCCGTTTAATATTTCTTGGGGCGCAGAAGTTGGCAAGCTGCAATTGCGAGACCGCGATTTGATTGCTAGTCGGGGACGCACCTTTGCCTCGCTGCCAACCACCAAGCGTACTCGTGGGCGCTTTTGGGGTGAAGCTGCCATCCCATTCCACCAGTCCGGCGTATTCTTTCGACCTGGTATCCGCGTGGAAGGGTCGGTCTGGGAAGACGACACCGGCGGCGCCGTTCAAGAGGAGCAACTGTTCACTGAAGCGTTTTTGGAAACCGGCGTTGTCATGGAAAAACGTATGGACGGCGGATGGAGGCACCTTGTTCTGCCCCAACTTCGCTTCCGCTCTAAAGCGGCGAACCGCAGCGCAAATGGTCCACTCCTTGACTTTGATGGACGTGACATCTTGCAAGACGGGGAGGTCTTGGAGTTTTCCTTGCGTCAGTTCTTTTACGCTCCCAATGGAAATAGCCCCTGGCTCGACGTAAACCTCCTCCTACCTTGGTACACCGACGACGCAAATCTTCTCAACACTTCGATTGCGCCTTTTCCAAGAGGTCCGCAAAGCGCCGGAATCGGGCCGGCGGAACTACGGCTGACTTGGACACCTGGGGTGTACAACAAAACCCTTGAAGGCGTGCAATGGGATGCCCGTGTACGTCACGATTTTGATCGCGGCTTGACCGAAGAGGTTTTCACTCGCATCTCGG
>Ga0316209_1000692_pt1 | contig 49844 bp, 57 predicted proteins | sample 6monopyrite_MG_FD_204945 | JGI IMG/M metagenome (GOLD analysis project Ga0316209, IMG submission 204945) | Microbial mat bacterial communities from mineral coupon in-situ incubated in ocean water Damariscotta River, Maine, United States -... | ecosystem: Environmental > Aquatic > Marine >... | reverse complement strand
ATTCTGCCAAGCTGCGTTGCTTAAGGTTTTTCCATGCCATTTTATTTTTTTCCGGGAAGCATCATGAATTTAGGCTATTATCTCAGATTATCGAGCTTAGTTCTCAACTGCTCGTGCAAAGGTCTCATATTATTTTTATATCGTGATTCTAAACATAAAACACATTCAGGTGTCAATCTAATACATGAACAACCAAATCTACAATGTATTTATTATCAGATGGTTAGCGCCTAAAAAGAAATAGCTATCAAAAAACTGGCGCTAGCTTCTCAAGCATACCCATGACTTTCACCTAATAATATTGAACGAATAGTGAAAAAATAAAAAACTAATTCCCTTTAAAACCTATTCAGGTTTTTGCGCTCGATCAAACAGCGCAACCACCGCATCATGTGGTGCAAGATTTTCATACAGCACATTATAGACCTGCTCAGCAATCGGCATATCTACATTGCACCGCCGTGCCAACTGCCTCACCTCACGCGCTGTCTGCACCCCCTCAACGGCTTGCCCAATCGACTGCAACGCAGCAGTCAATGTCTCACCTTGCGCCAGTGCCAGCCCCATACGACGATTACGCGACTGATTATCCGTACAGGTCAGCACCAAATCTCCCAACCCTGCCAATCCAGTAAAGGTCTCTGCCTCGCCGCCCAGTGCAATACCCAGTCGCGTAATTTCAGCCAGACCACGCGTAATCAATGCAGCACGCGCATTAGCACCAAAACCCAGCCCATCCGAAATACCCGCCGCAATTGCCAGCACATTTTTGACGGCGCCACCCACTTCAACGCCAACCATGTCTTGAGCGCTATAGGCGCGGAAAACCTCATTGTGCAATGCGCATACAAGATCTTGAGAAAACGGCGCATCATTCGACGCAACCGTTACAGCGGTTGGTAAACCGGCTGCGACTTCATGCGCGAAACTAGGGCCAGAGATAACCGCTAACGGTACCGCCGCGCCGAAAACTTCTCTTGCGACCTGGTGCAGCAACTTGCCACTGCCAGGGTCAAACCCTTTGGTCGCCCACCCGATACGAACCTGTGATGTACACAGCGGTTGACAGCTTTCAAGCACCGCTCTGAATGCCTCACTGGGCACCGCAATCAAGATGTCATCACACCTCGCCAATACCTGCTGCAAATCGGCATCAACGGTCAGCTTTTCTGGAAATTCGATCTCAGGAAGAAAATCAATATTGCGGCGCTGTTCACGCATCTGCTCAACTTGAGCAGCATCATTGCTCCACAAAATCACATCGCGTCCATTGCGTGCAATCAATGTAGCCAGCGCGCTTCCCCAGGAACCCGCACCCAATATCGCCAGTGGTCGTGGCAATTCACTACTATTTTGCGTCTGCACTCGTTTCAGAACTCGCTATTATCAGTCACGATAACTTAATGCTGCACTTCGCTCTCGCCACCTTCTTGCTGGCGTTTCTGCTGCTGCGCATACTCATGATACAACGCATCAAAATTAACCGGTGATAGCAGCAACTGCGGGAAGCCGCCACGCGTCACCAGATCAGCGATTGTTTCGCGTGCAAAAGGAAACAGGATATTGGGGCAGTAACTGCCGACCATCGCGGCCAGGTCATCCGGCGCATAACCACTAATATTAAAGATGCCAGACTGCTGTACCTCTGCCAGATAAGCGGTCTTATCACCAATTTTAGCCGTTACTGTGACAGAGAGGATGACTTCATGGACACCCTCCGCCAACACCACAGCCTTATTCCCCAGCTGCATATTGGTTTCAGGCTCCCACTTCTCCTGAAAAATATGCGGTGAATTTGGCGTCTCAAATGAGATATCACGCACATAGATTTTCTGTATGACAAACTGCTTTTCACTGCTAGCAGCGGGTTCTTTTTTTGCTTCTGCTTCCGACATTGTTCACCACCAATTTAGAAATTATAATTTTCAACCAGACAGATTAACGGTCGATCTGTTATCCATTTTCACTCAACGCTGAGTGGAAAATTAGCGCTCTTCCACGCCGACAGGCCACCCGAAAGTTTATACACTGAAGTAAATCCCTGCTTCTGCAAAATAGCGCCGGCTCGGGCAGACTGCTGTCCCGCTTCACAATAAACAACCAAAGGGCTTGCCTTGTATTTTTCGAGCTCATGCAACCGCTCTTCAACCAGACCAAATGGAATGTGGTGAGCATTGAGAATATGCCCTTTCTCAAAATCACTGTTATCGCGCACATCCAATATGACGGCATCGTCCCGATTAATCAGCTGCACAACCTCAGCTGGCTTCACTTCCTTGAAACCCAACAGCTTAGGCCGAATCATATTCATCCCCAGAAGGGTCAATACGATAACCAGCGCCAAAAACAGAAACCAGTTGTTTACAGTAAATTCAAAAAATTGTTGCATGCCACCACCGCTGAGTTGCGCCAGCATCTGCTGGTCGACTTTCAAATAACATCGAAAATTCAGGAAAAAGTAATGGCACGCAGTCTAGCCTATTTGCATCAGAATTTCAGCGGAGAAATGTAAACATACAAATGATGTTGACGGATAGCTACAGATGCCCAGATTATTTTAATAAAATCATAAAAACACAGTGAGTAGCGCCAATAATGCAGGTTTGTTATTCGTCACCAAATAAATCACACATCATATGAAAAAGCCCCAGCATACGCTCATCACTGATACGATACATCACACGATTTCCATCTTTGCGCGCTGCGATAATGCCCTTCGATCGCAAAATTGAAATATGTTGCGAAGCATTGCTTTGTGAAGCGCCTATCGCCAGCATAATTTCCAGCGCTGAGACCTCGTGCCCCTCCCCGCCTAATAGGCAGAGGATTTTCAATCGCAGCGGATGTGATAAAGCTTTAAGCGCCATTGATGCCTGCGCAAACTCTCGCTCGCTTAACGACCCCACCTCTTGTCCCTCCCCCATAGCGGTTCTCTCCTTAACCGGTTATAATTTGTGTGTTTTTATTTGAGATTTAATAGTGTTGTCAGCATCAAATAACTACGTGGACCAAAAGCAGCGACGACTATCTCAACAAACCACTAATTTTTATGAATAAGAAATTTACTTTCTCGCGACTAACTATATGCCGGCAGGAAAAACAGAATATTTATCAAAACAACCGCCCAATATCCATATTATATCGAATAACTAACTGATTTAATGTAGGGTTTTTCTTACAGAATAAATCGACAAGGACCTTCTCTCAGCCATGAACGCCACACAAAAAACAACGAGATGTAGACCCGTCACACTGATTATCATGGATGGATGGGGCGTCAGCGACATTGCTGACAATAATGCGATACTCCAGGCAGACAAGCCGAACTGGGACCAGCTGTGGGCTAAACACCCACACACACTGATTCATGGCTCTGGTGATAGAGTCGGCTTACCTAAAGGTCAGATGGGTAATTCAGAGGTCGGCCACCTCAATCTTGGCGCAGGTCGCGTCGTCCATCAGGAACTCACGCGCATCGATCAGGCGATTAAAGATGGCAGCTTTTTCGAAAATAAAGTACTCACCGAATCGATCGATCAAGCCATCGCTACCGATAAAGCCGTGCATATCATGGGGTTGCTCTCCGATGGTGGCGTCCATAGCCACGAAGCGCAGATCAAAGCCGCGTTGACACTGGCCATCAAACGAGGCGCAAAAAAGGTTTACCTGCACGCCTTTCTCGACGGCCGCGACACTCCACCAAAAAGCGCATCCCCGTGGCTCGCAGAAATAGACGCACTCTTTGCTGCAAACAACCACGCTGGGCGCACGGTGAGCATCATAGGGCGCTTCTTTGCGCTAGACCGAGACCATCGCTGGGAGCGCATTCAGGCAGCCTATGAAATGATGGCACAGGGCAAATCAGCGTTTCAGGCGACAAGCGCGCACGAAGGGCTGGAGATGGCCTACGCCCGCGGTGAAAGTGACGAATTCGTGCAGTCCACAACGATTACCCCCAACGGAGAAGAAGCGGCGTGCGTCTCATCCGGTGACACCTTAATTTTCATGAATTTCCGCGCAGACAGGGCACGTGAAATCTCTCAGGCCTTCTCCGAGGAAGAGTTCGCCGGCTTTCCGATTGAAGAGCGTCCTCAACTGGGCGCTTATATCAGCCTCACTGAATACAAAAAAAGCCTTGAAACGCGCATCGCTTTCCCACCGACACGCCTGAAGAATGTCTTTGGTGAATACATCGCAAACCAGGGACTGCAGCAACTGCGCATCTCTGAAACTGAGAAATATGCCCACGTCACCTTTTTCTTCAATGGCGGTGAAGAGCGCGCCTTCGAGGGTGAAGAGCGGATTTTAATTGAATCGCCCAAAGTAAAAACCTATGACCTGCAACCTGAAATGAGTGCGGTTGAACTCACCGATAAACTGGTCGAGGCGATCGCCAGCGGCAAGTTCGACGCCATCATCTGTAATTATGCCAACCCTGACATGGTCGGCCACACGGGCAATCTTCCCGCCACTATAAAGGCAATAGAAACCATCGACAGTTGCCTTGCGCGCGTGCGCGATGCGATCATTGCTGCGGGTGGTGAACTACTGATCACTGCCGATCATGGCAACGCCGAAAAACTGCGTGATGATACTACCGGGCAGGCGCATACCGCGCACACCTCGAATCCAGTACCACTACTCTATATTGGCCGCGACGCCGACATCAGCGATGGGGGTAGCCTGTCAGATATCGCCCCCACCATGCTCTACTTAATGGACCTGAAACAACCCGCTGAAATGACCGGCCACTCACTGCTGCAACTAAAGTAGTGAGTGTAGTATCCTGAAAGCTCATCGCTTTCAGGATATGGCTACCACGTTGCGCAGACCTCGTTCAAAAAAATGGTTACTCGTCATGACGCTGATGGCGTGCGCGCCATTATTAACGCTGACCTCCAGCCAACAGGTGCTGGCCAATGATGCTGCACTCTCCAAAGAGGCAAAGCTACAACAGTTAAAAAAACAGATCCGTGATCTGCGCACTACGCTGACAAAATCGACCAGTCAAAAAAACAAGCTCCAGCTACAATTACAACAAAATGAAACCGTCATCGGCAACACCGTCCTGTCGCTCAATAAACTTGACTCACAACTCAAGCTGCAACAGCGTGAATTACAGGCGAAGCAGCAGGAGAAGAAAACACAATCGAGTGAGCTCCAGCAACAGCAACAGTTGTTGGCGCAACAGATACGCGCCAGCTACGCGATGGGCAATCAGGGCTATGCAAAGATCCTCCTCAACCAGCAAGACCCTGCCGCCATCGGTCGCACCCTGATCTATTACGATTACCTGAATCAGTCCAGAACACAGAGCATCAAAACCATTGATGGACGCATTACGGCACTATCCCGCCTTGAAAGCGACATCCGACAAAAACAGCAACAGATACAGACCGCTCAACAGCAACGCCAGCAGGAAAAGAGCGCGCTCGAGACTCAGCGCCATTCACGCCAGCAGGTGCTCACCCGCATCGAAAAAGATATTAAAAGCCAGGCGCAGCGTCTGGTGCAACTCGAAGAGACCCGTAAGACGCTCGAAGCACTGCTTGCGAAACTGAGTAAAGTGCTCGCCGACATCCCCGCTGAGGTCGGTGATATCAAACCGTTTCACCAACTCAAGGGCAGACTCATCCACCCGGCAAACGGACGCATGAATAACCACTTTGGAAAACATCGCAAAGGAGGCAACCTCAAATGGCAAGGGGTCACCATCAGTGCCAAAACCGGCGCACGGGTAAACGCAATCCACCACGGGCGCATCGCCTTTTCAGACTGGCTAAGAGGCTTTGGACTGCTGGTGATTATCGATCATGGCGACGGTTACATGAGCCTTTATGGCCATAACGAAAGCCTATATAAGGATGTTGGCGAATGGGTTGAAACCGGAGAGACGGTCGCGACTGTCGGTGAGAGTGGCGGACAAAGCAGCACTGGGCTCTATTTTGAGATCCGTAAAAATGGCAAGCCACTCAATCCAAAATCGTGGCTGGCGCACAAATAAAGGGGCGCATCGGCCTTTGAAAACATGGTGAAATCACAAATTTCTGATAAAGTTAGCGCTGCTGGCGCCGAAATCTAAATCTAATGGAGTGGAATACATCAATGCTATCTAAAACACGTAATGTCCTGTTGCTGCTGATGGGACTGACGCTGGGCGTTTCCCTCACGCTTGGTCAGAGCGTTTTTGCCGAACGTGGCAATAGCAATGCCAACGCGCTGCCACTCGAAGAGCTGCGCGCCTTCACTGAGGTGTTCGCCAACATCAAAAATAATTACGTGGAAGATACCACCGACAAAGAGCTGCTTGAGAATGCCATCCGCGGCATGCTCTCCGGACTAGACCCGCACTCTGCCTATCTCGACACCGATGCCTATAAAGAACTGCAGGTGGGCACCTCGGGTGAGTTTGGCGGCCTCGGTATTGAGGTCAGCATGGAAGATGGCTTTGTCAGAGTCGTTTCACCGATCGATGACACCCCGGCAGATCGTGCGGGCATCAAAGCGGGCGACCTGATTATTCGTCTCGATGACACGCCAGTGAAAGGCCTCACACTGCGCGAAGCCGTGACCCTTATGCGCGGTAAACCCGGCAGCAAGATCCTGCTGACTGTGGTGCGCAACGGTGTCAACAAGCCACTTAAAATCGCAATCACGCGGGCCGTCGTTCAGGTCAAGAGCGTTAAATTTAGAAGCCTGGAACCGGGCTATGGTTATGTCCGCATCACCCAGTTTCAATCGCACACCGGCCCTAATCTCAAAGAAGCGATCAGTGAACTGAAACAGGAAAATGGTGGCAAGTTAAAAGGGATGATCCTCGACCTGCGTAACAACCCGGGCGGTGTGCTCCAGGCGGCGGTCGAAGTCTCGGACACATTTCTGGAGCAAGGCCTGATCGTCTACACCGAAGGGCGCATTGATGATTCAGAACTAAAATACAAGGCATCACCTAATGACTCGTTAAAAGGCGCACCATTGATTGTGCTCATCAACAGCGGCTCAGCTTCTGCTTCCGAAATTGTTGCCGGTGCACTGCAGGATCACAAGCGCGCCGTCATCATGGGCAGCAAGTCATTTGGGAAAGGTTCGGTACAGACCATCTTACCGATGAATAACGGTGCAGCACTCAAACTAACCACGGCCCGCTACTACACCCCAGCAGGGCGTTCCATTCAGGCAGAGGGCATCGTGCCCGATATCCCACTTGATCGCATCAGCCTGACGGCCGCCAACGAACCAGAGTTTGCGCCAGTCACCGAGGCCGACCTTGCGGGCCACCTTGACAACGGCAGTGGAGAACAAAAAACCGATGAGGCGAAGGCTAAAAACCAGGTCGCCAAACATTCGGTCGACGCCGATTATCAACTGTTCGAAGCACTCAATCTGCTAAAAGGACTGCACATCCTCACCCGCTAAGGTAGGATGACGAGATTCGCATATGAAGTCTCTACGCCTGTCAGCGGGCCTGCTGATTTTTATTAACATCATCACAACGGCCGTGGCTGGCGAAGCAAAGTTCGGCTTTGAGCGCCTCCCCCCGGCCAATCTCCAGCAACCGCTACCCGCCATCAGCATTATCATTGATGACCTCGGGCAACAGCTTATCGTGGGCGAGCGCGCTGTCGCCCTTCCCGGTGAAATCACCTACGCATTCCTGCCCTTTACCAGCCATGCAACCCATCTCGCTGAGTTGGCCCACCAGCAAAATAAAGAGGTAATGATCCATATGCCGATGCAGGCCATCGGCGAAAATAATCTCGGCAAAGGTGGCCTGACGCTCGACATGTCACAACAACATTTTATGACCACGTTAAAAGAAAATCTTAACGCAATACCGCACATCAGCGGTATTAATAACCACATGGGCAGCCTGTTAACACAGTACCCCGGCCACATGGGCTGGCTCATGGCTGCACTCAGTGAACGCCATGACCTGTTCTTTGTCGACAGTCGCACCACCGAGCATACCGTGGCCTACCAGATGGCCAGTGAATATAAAATCCCGAGCATTAACCGTAACGTGTTTCTCGATAACATACGCAGTGAAGCAGCGATCAGCAGACAGTTTGACCGCCTGATCAAACTTGCAAAACGTAACGGCACCGCCGTCGCCATTGGTCACCCTTATGCCGAAACCATCGCATTTCTTGAAAAAGAATTACCCACCCTCGAACAACAAGGCATTACGTTAATCAAAACGTCAGCACTCATCAAACGTAAGAAACTGATAGAGGTCACCATTCCACAGTCTCTGTTTGCGGCACAGGAAATAAACAGCGCGACAGACCAGCCACTCACTGATGGCTCACCACCAACGTCTATCATTCAATAAAAAACGCAAGGTAACAGGGTGAGTTTATATGCCAACAGTACTTGTTCTACTGGCGCAGGGCTGCGAAAAACTCGAAGCCGAGTTCCATCATCGACCTACTACGCCGCGCGGCGGTCGCCGTGATTACTGCAGGGCTCGATCAGCAGCCCGTCACGGCGAGTCACGGCCCCGGCACTGCAATGGACTTTGCATTAACGTTGATCGAAATCCTCGCTGGCGCAGAAAAGCGCCATGAGGTTGAAAAAGGACTGGTGCGTTAATAGACTCGGGTTGATTTAATCGCCCAGCTCATCGCGCGGCCACGCAAACATCAACACCACAAAACCAACCCCGCCCAACAACCATGTCATCAATGGCGCATCACCCAACATTGCGGGTGAATAGCCATCCAGCCCCAACAAAACGGCGGCACTAATGATCAAGGCGCTGCCGACAATGGCAGCAAAGGTACGTCGGTTTGAATCCAGCAAGGTACGTTCGATTTTACGCAGTTCCTTTGACTGCCACTCTACTTTCAATTCACCATCGCGGGCCTGTTGCAACACATCATGTAACAGCAACGGCATCTCCGGCAACTTATCGAGCCACAATGGCGCGTTACGTTTCATCGAACTAACAAAGGCACGCCCCCCGATATTTTCACTCATCCAGCGCTCAAGGAAGGGTTTGGCCGTCTGCCAAAGATCAAGCTCCGGATAGAGCTGTCGCCCTAGACCTTCGATATTCAGCAGCGTCTTTTGCAGCAATACTAACTGTGGTTGAACTTCCATATTGAAACGGCGCGCGGTCTGAAACAGGCGCAGCAACAATCGACCAAACGAGATATCTTTCAGGGGTCGCTCAAAGATCGGTTCACAGACACTGCGAATGGCCGATTCAAACTCATCGACGCGCGTCCCTTTCGGTACCCATTCGGACTGCACATGCAGCTCTGCGACGCGGCGGTAATCACGATTAAAAAAGGCGAGAAAATTTTCCGCGAGATAATGTTGATCTTCCGGACTCAATGTCCCCATGATGCCAAAATCGACCGCGATGTATTGCCCCTGTGGTGAGACAAAAATATTACCGGGATGCATATCGGCGTGGAAAAAGTTGTGTTTGAATACCTGCGTAAAAAAGATCTCAACACCGGTTTCTGATAATTTTTTCAGATCGATATTCTGTCGGCGCAACGACTCAATATCACTGATCGGCGTACCGGAGATACGCTCCATCACCATCACATTGCGACGTGTCTGCGGCCAGTAGATTTCGGGTACATAGAGCATCTCACTACCCGTAAAGTTACGCCGCAGTTGTGAGGCACTGGCCGCTTCTTTGATCAGATCCAGCTCATCATAGATTGTCTTTTCATACTCAGCCACCACTTCACGCGGCCGCAGGCGTTTCCCCTCGGACCAGTAACGCTCCGCCATATCGGCCATAATATAGAGTAACCCCAGGTCACGCTTAATCGTTTTTTTGATGCCGGGACGCACCACTTTAACGATCACTTCTTTACCATCCAGTAGCGTAGCCACATGTACCTGCGCAATCGATGCGGATGCCAACGGCTGCTCATCAAAGGATAAAAAGATACTGTTTAACGGCTTGCCATAGGCCTCTTCCACAATACGACGTGCTTCACTACCAGGAAACGGACTGACGTTATCCTGTAACTTCGCCAGCTCATCCGCAATATCATCCGGCAGTAGATCTTTACGTGTCGATAAAATCTGCCCAAACTTGACGAAGATGGGGCCAAGGTCTTCAAGTGCACGTCGCATGCGCTCTGCATGCGGTACGCCTACCCCCTGACGGAACCAGTTCCACGGCAACAGATACAACATGAAACGAAACGGACGAAACAGGTGCATCTCCAGCACCACCTCGTCGAGCCCATGTTTCACCAGAATTCGATTGATATGCAGCAGGCGAAAAACCTGCCCGGGTCGGATAATCACTCAGCCTCACCTCGCTGAGTTAACAGGCGTAGCACACGCGCCTCGATGCGATCAACATCAGCACGTAACGTATCGACGGCTTCCAGAAATGGCCCGATCTCTTCACGATGTGGTAACAGACGACTCTCCTCCAGTAGGTACTCACTAACATCCTGCTCAACAGTACTGCGCGTCTGCGTGGCCCAGTCGGCCACGCCCCTGACTACATTACCAATTTTATGCCCGACCACATCACCCACCAGCTGCGACAACGGCTCTTCCCAGTCGAGGTCGAGATCATTCATGATATCGCGCACACGCTGTCCTGTTTCCGTATCGCCAACAATCTCAACATCACCAGAGAACAGCGCCTTCTGCTGATCACCGCCCAACCCCATGCGCATCATCGATAGCGGTGCGCCACGTAACCACACATCAACGTCACCCTGATGTTCACCGCGCAGTTGCAGGCCAACACTATCAGGCAGCAGATAAAACTTAAGATTTAACCCGAGTAGTTCAACCCCAATCACTTTACCCGTAAGACTACGCACCCGTTGCAATGCGTCGGGATCGAGCTGAAGACAATGATTGATCGCTGTTTCAAGCGTAGACAATGAGGCCGACTGGATCGATGATGTAATGCTCATAATAGATAGTCCTATCGCGATAACGACTGGAATTTGATGGTCCTAAAACTTATAACCTTTATGTAGCGCGACGATGCCGCCGCTCATGTTCATAAACTCACAACGTTCAAAACCAACGCCTGCCATCATCTCCTTTAGCGTTTCCTGATCCGGGTGCATACGAATGGACTCGGCAAGGTAACGGTAGCTATCTTCATCATTGGCGATCAACTTGCCCATCAACGGCAACAGCTTAAATGAGTAAGCATCGTAGATCGGCTTGAGCGCCTCCATCGGTTTAGAAAACTCCAGCACCATCAGACGGCCACCCGGTTTGAGCACTCGATAGAGCGATGCCAACGCCGCCTCTTTATCTGTGACGTTGCGCAGGCCAAACGCAATGCTGGCAAAATTAAAATGGTTATCGGGAAAGGGTAGCGCCTCGGCATTGGCCTGCACATATTCGATGTTGCCGACGATGCCGCGATCGGTGAGACGCTCGCGCCCCACTTTCAACATATTGGCATTAATGTCCGACGCAACGACGCAGCCACTGGCACCCACCATTTTCGAAAACCGCGCCGCAAGGTCACCGGTACCCGACGCAAGATCCAGCACCTTATGGCCGGCACGCACCCCGCTGGTATCCAGCGCCACTTTTTTCCAGAGGCGATGTACACCCATCGACATCACATCATTCATGATGTCGTAGTTCTTCGCGACTGAATCAAAGACACCGGCCACACGACGCACCTTCTCTTTGACATCGACCTCTTCATAACCGAAGTGCGTTTTGCCCGCTTTGGCGTGCTCTGATGCGGTACTTTTGTCTGTCATGCATCACCTTCAGGTTGCTTACGTTCATGCCCGGCGGCACTCAGGCGCTGCAGATATTCCTGCCACATTACCGCCTGATTCTGTCCGATTCGGTAGAGGTAGTCCCAGGTAAAAAGACCCGTATTATGGCCATCATCAAAATTCAACCTCACCGCATAGGCACCGACCGGTTCAACACTCGCGATGTTGACCGCTTCTTTACCTATCTGCAATGTCTCCTGTCCCGGCCCATGACCACGCACCTCCGCCGACGGCGAGTAGACCCGCAGGAATTCACACGGCAGTTGAAATTCAGCGCCGTTATCAAAGATCACTTCCAGCACGCGTGACTTCTGATGCAAGCGAATATCGGTCGGGCGATGTTTTTTTTCTTGTGCTGTCATATTTTTAGTGCTGCCATTGACTCAATCATTCTCAACAATTAAAGGATGTAACGACTCAAATCTTCATCTTCAACCAGCTTGCCGAGATGCTGTTCAACATAGTCGACATCAATCGTCACGCTAGTACCGGAAAGATCCGAGGCCTCAAACGACAACTGTTCAAGCAGTCGCTCCATTACCGTATGCAGGCGACGTGCGCCGATGTTTTCTGTGGTCTCATTGACCTGCCACGCCACCTCGGCAACGCGTGCGATACCATCTTCGGTAAACACCACGCTCAGCCCTTCGGCCTCAAGCAGTGCATTGTACTGCTCCGTCAGCGATGCATTTGGCTCGGTTAAAATACGTACAAAGTCACCCACCGATAACGCCGTAAGTTCGACACGAATCGGCAGACGCCCCTGTAACTCCGGCACCAGATCAGAAGGCTTGGCGAGGTGAAATGCACCAGAGGCGATAAATAGAATATGATCAGTTTTAAGCATGCCGTACTTGGTTGAAACAGTACACCCTTCCACCAACGGCAACAGATCACGCTGCACCCCTTCGCGTGAGACATCAGCACCACTGCCGCCGCCACTGTCACTGCGTTTGGTGATCTTGTCGATCTCATCGAGGAAGACAATGCCGTGCTGTTCCGCGCGCTCCAGTGCCGCGGCCTTAATCCCCTCTTCATCGAGTAACTTGGCGGCCTCCTCTTCACGCAACACCTGAAAGGCATCACGGATCGGCAGACGCTGTTTTTTGGTACGCTGGTTGCCCATATTCTGAAACAGTCCCTGTAACTGACTGCTCATATCTTCCATCCCCGGCGGCGCCATAATCTCAACGCCAACCGCGGCCATGCTCACCTCAATCTCAATCTCTTTATCGTCGAGATCGCCTTCACGCAGTTTTTTACGGAATTTCTGACGTGTCGCCGAATTCTCATCGCTACGGTTCACCGTACCGTCGGCACCCCGCGCCGGGGGCAGCAGGATGTCGAGGATGCGCTCTTCGGCCGCATCTTCGGCGCGATGCTTCAACTTCTTCATCTCATTTTCGCGTGTCAGCTTAATCGAGACTTCGACCAGATCACGGATAATTGATTCGACATCACGGCCGACATAACCCACCTCGGTAAACTTGGTCGCTTCAACCTTGATAAACGGTGCGTTCGCAAGCTTCGCCAGACGGCGTGCGATCTCGGTTTTACCCACGCCGGTCGGGCCGATCATCAAAATATTTTTGGGGGTCACCTCATTACGCAGCTCTTCACTACTGATCTGCGCACGACGCCAGCGATTTCTTAATGCAATCGCGACCGCACGCTTGGCATCGTTCTGACCAATGATATGTTTGTCCAGTTCCTGGACGATCTCTCTGGGTGTCATTTCAGACATAATACTTTCCATTCCTGCAAATAAAGAGTGCCAAGGCGAATCATCGACTAGACAGCGTCCAGTTCCTCGATGGTGAGATTGTTATTGGTGAAGACGCAAATATCCGATGCGATCTCCAGCCCTTTTTCCACAATCGTACGTGCATCATGTTCGCTGTTTTCCAGCAGGGCGCGCGCCGCTGCCTGTGCAAACGGCCCGCCAGAACCGATCGCCATCAGGCTATTTTCTGGCTCGATCACATCGCCATTGCCGGTGATGATCAATGATGTCTCTTTATCCGCGACGACAAGCAATGCCTCCAGACGACGCAACATACGATCGGTACGCCAGTCCTTCGCCAGCTCCACCGCCGAGCGGGTCAAATTACCGGAGTGCTTTTCCAGCTTCGCCTCAAAGCGCTCAAACAGGGTAAAGGCATCTGCCGTGCCGCCAGCAAAACCGGCGATCACGCGGCCATCATAGAGACGGCGCACCTTGCGGGCATTGCCCTTCATCACCGTGTTGCCCATCGACACCTGGCCATCGCCACCGACGACAACCTTGCCGTTGCGACGCACCGATAAAATAGTAGTTCCGCGAAATTGTTCCAAAACTCAAAACTCCTGAATGACACTCGCCGCAAACCACTGCGGTAAAAAATTGAATCTGAGATTGTACACCATCCGCTTGCCACCGAGACAACTGGAAAAACAACACGATACCCTCGACCTTCGGGCTGCTTTCAAAAGAAAGGCGCTATTCACGGATAAAAAAACACCCAGTGACCATATGATGATCACTGGGTGTCGATGTTTTACTATGCAATTAAGTCAGGTCAGGCCTGCATGGCACCCTTCAGTTTCTTCATTGCATTACTTTCCAGCTGACGAATACGCTCAGCTGAAACCTGATACTGATCCGCCAGTTCATGCAGCGTCTTCTTTTCATCGGCTAACCAGCGTTGCGCAAGGATATCGCGGCTGCGGTCATCGAGGTCAGACATCGCGCGATGCAGGCGTGCATTGGTGTGCTCCGCCCACTGGCTCTCTTCGAGCTGCAGGGTGGGATCCATGCTGCTATCTTGCAGATAGGAGGCCGGTGCAAAATGGCGATCACTATCATCGTCACTACTATCGGCGGCGGGATCGAACGAGGCGTCATGGCCGCTCATGCGCGATTCCATCTCCACCACTTCGTGAGGCTTTACCCCAAGATCACGCGCGACTGCATTCACCTCTTCCTGATTAAACCAGCCTAGACGCTTTTTACTACCGCGTAATTTGAAAAAGAGTTTACGCTGCGCTTTGGTGGTCGCCACTTTCACAATGCGCCAGTTACGCAACACATATTCGTGGATCTCAGCGCGGATCCAGTAGACCGCAAAAGAGACCAGGCGCACGTTCATATCAGGATCAAAGCGTTTTACCGCTTTCATCAAACCGACATTACCTTCCTGAATCAGATCCGCCTGAGGTAGACCGTAACCACTATAGCTACGTGCAATATGCGCCACAAAACGCAGATGAGACAAGACCAGTTCCCGTGCGGCTTCAAGGTCGCCGTGATCGCGATAACGCCGCGCCAACTGCTGCTCTTCTTCGACGCACATTACCGGGATCTCACTGATCCCCTGCTGGTAGCTTTCGATACTGCCTGTCGGAACGATGCGCCCTTCAGGCGTCACTAATCCTAATTCATAACCGTTAGTCATCAGTCAATGTCCTCTCAATTTAAGATGGTACTATTGTATTTTAGCACTCCCATACTAAGAGTGCTAACCTTTAGAGAAGTTCCAAAAAAACATAAAAAGAGCACTATCAAACTAAAAATCAATAACTTAACAATAAGTAAATTTACTTAAGTCGGCTCGATATCACGCAAATGACGCCCCACTGCGAGCCACGCGCCAAGCAGCCCAAGCAAACCTCCGGCCCCAATCACCACCAGCACCGCCACAGGCTCCAATGAGTCGAGCGAAAAGGTACTATTATAAAGCAGCGAAAGCTGCTGTACCGGGCCGTGTAGCAACCACAATGACAGCGTCACCAGCAGCCACGCCATCACCGCCCCAAATACCCCGTGCCATAAGCCACTATACAGGAACGGCCGCTGAATAAAGGCATCGGTCGCACCAATCAGCTTCTGCACCTCAATTTCATCGCGACGATTCTGGATCGCAAGACGAATGGTATTCCCCACAATCAATAGCACTGCCAGCGCCAGTAACGCGGCCAGCACGAAGACACCGCGCTCACCAATCGCCATGATGGCGTAGAGCCGTTTGAGCCACTCCATATCGAGCTGCGCCATCTCGACCAACGGCAGACTGCGCAACTCGTGCAACAACGGCTCCACCATCAGCGGCTCGCTGGCCGCCCTGGTAGGGCGCACCAGCAATACATTGGGCAGTGGGTTTTCATCCAGCACATCGAGCGCCTCGCCAAAACCGGAATATTGACGAAACTCCTCCAGCGCCTGCTGTGGCGTCACATGCACGACCGCTTCTATCGTCGACATCGCACTGAGCTGCTCGACCAGACGACGCGCTTCGGCCGCGTCAACGTCCTGATTTAAAAAGAGTGAAATCTGCACCGCATCCTCCCACCCAGCACTGACCCCCTGCACATTTTTCAGCACCACATGCAGTCCGGCGGGGAGCGCCAACGCAATCCCAATAACGGCGATCGTCATTAAACTGGAAAGTGGATGACGGCTGACACGCCCAAGACTGAGAAAAAGCGCCTGAAAGTGCCCCTTAAAATAACCACGCAACCCCCCCTTGCCACTCAAACGACGTACCAGACTCACGCTGGCGCGGCGTTTTGGGGTGGCCTCACTCGGTGCCACCACTGTCGCGGAACGGCGTGGCGAACGGCGCGTGGCCTGACGTGCCACTACTGCAACACCTCGTTATCACCCTCGAGCAAGCGCCCTTTTTCAAGCACCAGTACACGCTTGCCCATGCGAGCGATCAAATCGATATCATGACTGGCGATCAACACCGTCACCCCCACCTGATTGAACTCGGCAAAGAGAGTCATGATTTCGGCGGAGAGCGCGGGGTCGAGATTACCGGTCGGTTCATCCGCCACCAGTAGCGGTGGCTTGTTGACCACCGCACGTGCAATCCCAACACGCTGCTGCTCACCGCCAGAGAGTGACGACGGCAACGAGCGTTCTTTGTCGAGCAGACCGACTTTATCAAGCGAGGCGCGCACGCGGCGCTGAATATCACGATGTGGCTGCCCGGCAATCACCAGCGGCAACGCGACATTGTCAAACACGGTGCGGTCGTTGAGTAGTTTGTGATTCTGAAAAATGATGCCGATATCACGCCGTACATAGGGGATATGACGTCGTCCCAGCCTGGAAAAATTCTTGCCGTTGATGATCACCTGGCCATAACTGGCACGTTCAATTAAGCAGATCAGCTTCAGCAGGGTGCTCTTGCCTGCACCGGAGTGGCCAGTGAGAAAGGCCATCTTGCCCGCACCCAGCTGCAGGTTGACCCCACTCAGCGCTTCGCCCCCTTCAGCGTAACGCTTACCGACATTCTCAAAATGGATCATGCGCGCTCACTTCACTCCTGCCAGCTTCCGAACCCCAGATTACTGCCTTTTCTCTTCATCGAATAGCGCATCGACAAATTCCTCGGCATCAAAGGCACGTAGATCTTCGATCCCTTCGCCCACACCGATAAAACGGATCGGTACATTCAGTTTGTTGGCGATCGCAAACAGCACACCGCCCTTGGCGGTACCGTCGAGTTTGGTCAGCGTAAGACCGGTAATCCCCACGGCCTCGTTGAACTGTTCGGCCTGAGTGATCGCATTCTGCCCGGTGCCGGCATCGACCACCAGCATCACCTCATGCGGTGCGCTTTCATCGTGACGCGCCAGCACACGGCGAATCTTTTTCAGCTCTTCCATCAGGTTCGTCTGGGTGTGCAGACGACCCGCCGTATCAACTATTAGAATATCCATCGCTTTGGCACGCGCAGACTCCATCGCATCGAAGATCACCGAGGCGGGGTCGGAGGCGCGCGGTTGTGCCACCACTGCGATCTGATTGCGTTCGCCCCACACCTGCAGCTGCTCGACCGCGGCGGCGCGAAAGGTGTCACCCGCCGCCAGCATCACTGATTTGCCTTCAGCCTGAAGTTTCTTCGCCAGCTTGCCAATGGTGGTGGTCTTGCCGACGCCGTTGATACCCACCATTAAAATCACATAAGGCTGCTTTTCAGCATCGCACACCAATGGCACGCTGGCCGGTGCCAGAATCTTCAACATATCTTCACGCAGCGCAGCATAGAGCGCACCGCTGTCCCCTAATTGTTTACGCGACACCCGCTCAGTAAGGTCAGCGATGATCTGCTGCGTCGCATCGACACCGACATCGGCGGTCAATAACATCACCTCCAGCTCTTCGAGCACCTCGTCATCGATCTCTTTGCGTCCCAGCATCAGATTGCCCAGACCGCCGACAAGGCTGCTGCGGGTGCGCGTTAAACGATCACGCAGGCGGCCGAACATGCCAGATGACTGCGGCGCCAGTTGGGGCTCTAGCTCAGTATCAGCCGTCTCTTTCTGCTTCTTTTTTCCGAATCCAAACATATCTCAAAATCTTGCAATAATTACCGGGTTGAATTTTGGCCAATCGAACACATTACAAAGGCCGACAGTTTCGTTATGCTAATCCTATCACTGTACAGGCATTGTATGGGCATTAACCAACGCAAGGAACCTAATATGCTGAAAAAGTCTTTGGCGGCACTCTGCGCTAGCCTCTTCTCACTGACCGCGTGGGCCAGTGACAATCCCGCCGTTCATGAATACATGCTCGATAACGGCCTCAAAGTGATCGTCAAAGAAGACCACCGCGCCCCGGTCGTCATCTCGCAAGTGTGGTACAAGGTGGGCAGCAGCTATGAGCACAACGGTATCACCGGTGTATCTCATGTGCTGGAACATATGATGTTCAAAGGCACCGACAAACATGCGCCGGGGGAATTTTCACGCATCATCAGTGAAAATGGAGGCAGTGAGAATGCCTTTACCGGGCGCGACTACACCGCCTATTTTCAGCAGCTGGAGAAGAGCCGCCTTGAAGTCAGCTTTGAGATGGAGTCTGACCGCATGCGCAACCTGAAACTACTCGACGAAGAATTTGCCAAAGAGGTTAGAGTAGTGATGGAAGAGCGCCGCCTGCGCACCGAAGATAATCCGCAGTCACTCACCTACGAACAGTTTGCCTCGACGGCGTTTGTGAACAACCCTTATAGCAACCCTGTCATTGGTTGGATGAACGATCTCGAAAACATGAACAATGACGACCTCAGAAAATGGTACGCGATGTGGTACGCGCCCAACAATGCCACGCTGGTGGTGGTGGGTGATGTCGATGCCGATGAAGTGCATCAACTCGCAAAGAAATATTATGGCGTGCATAAGCGCGGCGAGGTGGCCACCATCAAACCCAGAATTGAAGCGCCACAGAAAGGTGAAAAACGGGTACTGGTTAAAGCGCCCGCCGAACTCCCTTATATGATGATGGGGTATAAAGTCCCGACACTAACCCCTGAAGATAGCTGGGAACCCTACGCACTCGAGGTACTGGCAGCCGTGCTTGATGGCGGCAAAAGCGCCCGCTTCGAAAAGCTGCTGGTGCGTGAAAAGCAGGTCGCTTCCAGTATCGGCACCAGCTACGGCATGAGCGGACTACATGATGACCTGCTCACTTTCAGCGGCACCCCCGCGCAGGGCCATACCGTGCAAGATCTGGAGGTCGCGATCCGCGAACAGGTTCAGCGGCTACACCATGAACTGGTCAGTGAAGATGAACTGGCGCGCATCAAGGCGCAGGTCGTCGCCAGTGATGTCTATCAACGTGACTCCGTCTACTATCAGGCGATGCAGATCGGCATGCTGGAGACCGTCGGCCTGTCGTGGAAAATGCTGGACGAATATGTCGACCGCATCCGCGCCATCACCCCGCAACAGATCCAGCAAGTCGCCCAAAAATATTTGATCGATGACAACGTCACCGTTGCCAATCTGATCCCGCAACCGATCGATAGTGAAACGGCAAAACGCCGCATGAGCGGAGGTGGCAACCATGGTCACTAAATCAGGAAAAAGGGAAAAGGATAAAGGGCAAAAGACAAAAAGCACACAATTCAGGATGCAGAGAGACACCATGCACAAATACAAATATTCAATACTCGGGCTATGCACTTTTATTGTCGCCCTGATCGCTTTGCCCGCAACAGCGGCCCCCGCGATCCAACACTGGACCACCGACAACGGCGCACGGGTCTACTTTGTGCCGGCCCCCGGCCTGCCGATGGTCGACATCCAGCTCACCTTCGATGCCGGCAGCGCACACGATGGTGATAAAAAAGGGGTCGCCCACCTCACCAACTCACTACTGGATGAAGGCGCGGGTGAATACAATGCCGATCAGATTGCCGAACACTTTGAGAACCTCGGTGCAGAGATTGGCAGCGGTTCTTATCGTGATATGTCGATCATGACGCTACGCAGTCTCACCGACCCACAACTACTAACGCCCGCACTCGACGTCTTTGCTCAGATGGTGGGCAACCCCAGCTTTCCAGAAGAGAGCTTTGAGCGTAATAAAAAGCAGACATTAAGGGCGATTCAATCGCAACTGCAATCACCGCAGGCGATCGTCAACAAGGCCTTTTTTGAGGCGCTTTATGGTGACCACCCATACAGCACACCCTCGATCGGTTCTGAAGAGAGCGTCACCGCGCTCACCCGCGAAGACATGCGCAACTACTATCAACAGTACTATGTCGCAAAAAATGTGGTGATTGCGATGGTCGGTGATCTAGACCGTGCAGCAGCAGCCTCTATCGCTACACAACTCACCCGCGGGCTTAAAGCGGGCAGTGCAGCACCAAAGGTCGCGCCACCCGCGGCGATCAAAAAGGGCACTGTGATCAATATTGAACACCCCTCAACGCAGACCCATGTCATGATCGGTGCGCCCGGCATGACCCGAAATGATCCCGATGAATTCGCACTCTACGTCGGCAACCATATCCTCGGCGGGAGCGGGCTGACATCACGCATCAGCGATGAGATTCGCGAAAAACGCGGCCTTGCCTACAGCGCTTATAGTTTCTTTTCGCCCATGCGCGAGGCGGGCCCCTATTTTATGGGACTACAGACGCGTAACGATCAGACCGGCAAGGCGATCGATGTGATATTTGAAACACTACAGACGTTCATCGATGACGGCGTGACCGCAGAAGAACTGGAAGCGGCCAAACGCAACATCACTGGTGGCTTTCCGCTGCGCATCGCCAGCAACAGCAAGATTCTCGGTTATCTCGGCAACATCGGTTTCTACAATCTGCCACTCGACTATCTCGATACCTATAATGACCAGATCAACGCGGTCACCATCGAGCAGATCAAGGATGCCTTTAAGCGCCGTGTCCACCCCAGCAAGATGGTGACTGTCACGGTCGGCGCACCCCCTCCTGCAAAACCAAAAGTAAAGTCCGTGACCGGTTTTGAGTAAACGTTAATGGCAGCCGCACATAAAGCAGGGCAGCTGCGTATCATTGGTGGTACGTGGCGCGGCCGCAAGATCGACTTCGCCACGGAGCCCGGTGTGCGCCCGACGCCGGACCGCATTCGTGAGACACTGTTCAACTGGCTACAGGCCAGCATCGGTGGCGCGCGCTGCCTCGATCTCTTCAGTGGCAGCGGCGCACTCGGGTTTGAAGCGCTGTCGCGTGGCGCGGCGGAAGTGGTGATGGTCGACCAGAGCAGCACCGTCACCAAACAGCTACTCGCCAACGCCAGCCTGCTCAAGGCAAACAATGCACAGATTATACAAAGCAACGCAGATCGCTATTTACAGCGGCCGCCGCAGCCCTTCGATATCGTTTTTCTCGATCCACCGTTCGAGTCACAGGCGCTCGAACAGTATTGCGCACAACTGGCGTCTTTACAGTGGCTGGCACCCCACGCGCTGATCTATATGGAGCGTGAAAAAGGGACACCCACACCGCCACTGCCCGACGGATGGCAACTGCATCGTGAAAAGCAGACGGGCAAAGTAACCTACGCCCTCGCCATCCGTGGCGGCTGACACGACCACTGGATTAGAACTGAATTGAGACTAGATTGATCGCGCAGACCACATAAATCTAATCTGGTAATATCGACACAGACTGACATCAACAGACAACCATCACGGGAAATAAACATGGGCACGACAGCGATCTACCCCGGCACCTTCGACCCGCTGACCAATGGTCACAGCGACCTGGTGCAGCGCGCGGCACAACTGTTTGAGCGGGTGATCGTGGCGGTCGCGACCAACCCGGGCAAGGCACCCTGTTTCAGCGCCGATGAACGCATAGAGCTGGCGCGCGGCGCGCTCAAAGGCATTGATCATGTCGAGGTGTGCGGCTTCAACCAACTACTGGTCGAATTCGCCCACGAACAGCAAGCGAGCGTCATTGTACGCGGTCTGCGCGCAGTATCAGACTTCGAATATGAATTTCAACTCGCAGGGATGAATCGCAAACTTGCCGCCGACATTGAAACACTCTTTTTAATGCCCTCCGAAAAGTATGCCTATCTCTCCTCCAGCCTGGTGCGTGAAGTCGCTTCGCTCGGGGGCGATGTCTCCGCGTTTGTGCACCCCGAGATCAACACTGCGCTGTGCCGCAAAATGCGTTAAAATTGAGCGCTCAGCTACACGTTTTAGAACAGGTATCGCTTTATGGCTTTAATGATTACAGACGAATGCATCAACTGCGATGTGTGCGAACCGGAATGCCCCAATGCCGCTATCTCGCAGGGCGATGAAATCTATGAAATTGACCACAATCTCTGTACCGAATGTGTCGGTCATTTCGACACCCCGCAATGCGTTGAGGTCTGCCCAATCGATTGCATTCCAATGGACCCAGAGCACGTCGATAGCAAAGAGACATTGATGGCTAGGTACGACCGTATTCAGGCAAGTGAGGCCGGCTAAGGCCGTCCTCACGCTCACCAGCAGCCGCATCAACACACTCGCAGCTGCGCACATCCAGAGATTCACGCTTATGCACACGTCAAGATTACTGCTCAGCGCAGCGCTGATCCTCTTTTTACCCCTGAGTGTCGCGGCCACCACCACACCAAAACCACCCGCTGCGGCCGTCGCCTCTGCACATCCACTCGCGACTGACGCGGGCATCTCCATTATTAATCAGGGCGGCAATGCCTTCGATGCTGCAATCGCGGTGACCGCCGCACTGGCAGTGGTTGAACCGGCAGGCTCCGGCCTCGGCGGCGGCGGTTTCTGGTTACTGCACCGCGCCTCCGACGGCTTTCAGACCATGCTGGATGGTCGCGAACGCGCGCCACTCGCGGCCCATCGCGACATGTATCTCGATGACAAAGGCGATGTCGTGCCGAAACTGTCGATTGATGGCCCGCTTGCGGCCGGCATCCCCGGCGTCCCGGCAGCGCTGGAGCACCTCGCCAAGCAGTACGGAAAATTACCGCTCAGCCAGAGCCTCGCCCCGGCGATACGCCTTGCACGTGAAGGCTTTGCGGTGGATGAGCGCTATCGACGGCTGGCGGGTTTTCGTCTCAAGGCACTACAAAAGTCACCCGCGGCGGCCGCCATTTTTTTACACAATAATGAACTGCCAGCCACCGATTTCGTGATTCAGCAACCGGACCTCGCCAACACCCTCAGCGCGATGGCGCAACAGGGTGCCGCGGGGTTTTATCGTGGCCCGGTCGCCGAAAAACTGGTCAACGGTAGCCGTGCCGCGGGTGGCATCTGGACACTGGAAGACCTGCAGCAATATAAAGTAAGCGAGCGCGCGCCAGTCAAAGCGCGCTACCGCGACATTGAAATCACTTCCGCTGCGCCGCCATCATCGGGCGGGATTGCGTTGGCGACGATGTTTCAGATCCTCGAAAATTATCCGCTCGAGCAGCTCGATAAAGCGACGCGCATCCACCTGATTACCGAAGCGATGCGCCGCGCCTATCGTGACCGCGCAGAATATCTGGGCGATCCGGACTTTGTGTCCGTGCCGCTCGAACGACTGACCCACCCATTTTATGCCGCCGGGCTGGCCAGCACCATCCATCCCGCAAAGGCCACCCCAAGCGCTCAACTCCCCGGCATTGCCGATAATCGACTGGGCAGCGACACTACCCATTTCTCGATACTCGACCGTGAGGGCAACCGCGTTGCCGCGACCCTCTCGATCAACTTCCCGTTTGGCTCCGCCTTTGTGCCCGCAGGTACCGGCGTGCTGCTCAACGATGAGATGGATGACTTTTCATCGAAACCCGGCACACCCAATATTTATGGGCTAGTCGGCAACAGCGCCAATGCGATCGCGCCCGGCAAGCGCCCACTCTCGAGCATGTCACCTACTTTTCTGGAAGATAAGGGCCGTGTCGCCATCCTCGGCACACCCGGCGGCAGCCGCATTATCACGATGGTGCTACTCGGTGCGCTGGAATTCGCGGCGAACAAGTCACCACAAGACTGGGCCAGCGCCCCACGCTTTCATCATCAGTACCTGCCGGATCAACTCAGCTTTGAACCCGGCGCCTTTAGCCCTGAGACAGTCTCCGCACTCGAAGCGATGGGCCATACCCTCAAAGAGGGGCGCCGCAAGTACGGAAATATGCAGGCGATCCTGTGGGATCGCCGCCAAAATAGCGTGACCGCCGCCAGCGATCCACGCGGCGGCGGGCGTGCGGCCACCGCTAAATAACCCCCACTGCGGTTAAGGGCAGATTGATTGCGTGTCATCCATGAATTAGATAGACTGAATGCACAAAAAAACATCACACGCCCTGCCTGTCACAGCTCACCGGCACAGCATAACGAATTAATATTCAAAGACTTAATTAATGACAACTCAGCAAACCCCAGCAACTGAAGATCGTGATCTGATCAAATTCCTGTTCTTTTCAGCCTTATGCTTTTTCATCGGCACGGTTCACGGCGTGTGGCAAATCCAGCCCTCTGTGCGTGCCTGGCTCGATTCCATCGGGAGCCCCTACGGCGGGCCCGGGCATATGATTGACCCGCTCGCCCACGCACACATGAATATTATCGGTGGCGTTGTGATCCTCTGCATGGCGGCTACTTATTATATGCTCCCCAAAATTTCCGGTGTGGCACTGTGGTCGCGCCGTCTGGTGTTTCACACCTTCTGGTGGACCGCACTGGGGCTGATCGGTTTTTACAGTACGCTGATGATCTTCGGCACGCTCGAAGGCAACCTGCTATTAGCCGGTGACCTGGAAGGCATGGACGAGATGCACAAAATATATAAACCGATCATCGCCACCGTCGCTACCATTATGGGGATGGGTTTCTGGGTCTTCTTTTTTAACGTCTTTGCGACAGTCAAAAGGGCCTATAAAAAGTCATGATTCGTGAGTGTGGCTGTCCCAGCGAATACCCGGAATGGCACAATCAGGATATTGATCTGGGTGGGCAGTCCATTCATACGATCCCCATCACATGTTTCCTGCATATGCCGATCGCTTATGAGCTTTATGCGAAACGACAGCAGACAGAGATAGCAAATCTCGAACTGGAAGAGCAGTGGCCGGGCCTGGCACTGACACGCACCGGCATGTTCCGCGGCAAACGCATTCGGCTGCTCACTCATAACCGTTCCGCATCGCGGCGCATCAGTTATCTGCCCAGCCCATTTAATCTGCGCGTGCAGATTCACAAAGGTAATGTGGGCACCCTGCAGGTGCCGGTACGTGAGATGTCGATTGGACTGATCGAGTCAGGCAAGCGGCCCAAAGAGCTCTACCTCAGTCACCTCAACTGCCCTCGTTGTCAGAAAAAAGAGGGCAATGACAGAATCATGCTGTTTCGCCGCTGGGTGGATGCACCGGGGTTGAAGCGAAAATAGCGCGTTCTTATCAACCGATCACTGGGATGTCGCCGTTCTCGTCTGTTGCTGCGCCAGTGGAAAGTACAGAATTTTCTCATTCTCAGTCCTTTTAACGCGTAACTTTACCGCCAGCACATCCTTCGCCGGATCGCGCACATTGACCACGCGTCGATAGACGCCAAGGAAACCATCCTGTATTGCCTGATGCCACTTCTCACGCCCCTCCATTCGCAGTGAAACCACTAAGTCATTCGAGGGTTTGACCCCCTTAACCGCAGTAATCACAACAAACTCAACCATGCCGACCTTAACTTTCGGCGGCCGTGTTTCCACCGATACCTCAATGTCGCCCCAGTGCTTCATCGGTAACGTGGGCGTATCTTCACTGCCGGCACATCCTACTAACAGCAGTGGCAGCAATAATAACAAGCTGCTCAGTGGCAACTCCTTTTTTTGACTCTTAACAAACATTATTTTTACTCTACTCAGTTTTTGTGCTAACTACAGGTCGCCTTTATCATTGTGTAGCAGACTATCCAGCTCAGCTTTCTGACGTACCGCCTCTTCTTTTTTCTTATCGCTATCTCGATGCCGGTAATCAACCATATAATAGATGATACCCGCCATCGATAAACACCATGCGACTCCGATGGGGATGCCCCAGTCAAACCAGGAACGTTCATAACCCGGGCGCACGCCCCAGAATGGGAAGGTTAATCCCACCGCCACTAGCAGCAATACGCCAAAGAGCGCAAAAAACCAGTACGGGATACGATGTTCTGAGGTCTCCATTTTTTCAACCATTTCCCAGTCTTCGAGCCCACGTTTATTGTAACGCTCCTCTTCGCTGCCATACCCCATCTGAGTATCATCGATCTTGCCCCACTCCGCTTCTTTCATCGGCTCCAGTACTACTTTGTCTTTAGAGTCACTCATTATGCCCCCCGATCTACTAAATGTTGTACACGGTAATGCGCCGTCCAGCCATCCTCTGCTGTCACCCGCACAATAAAGGTGGTGAGCCCCGCTGGCAGACCATCCTTTAATTTCAGATTTACATCTTTACGCCCAGCGGTATCAAACGCCACCTCGGTGGTATCGAGTGAATACATCGATGCGGGCAACCCTTCCACCTTAATGGTTAACGCCTTGTGGGCATAAATTTTATTCGCGATGTTCACACGATAGTCAGACACTTGCTGTCCGTGCATCAGCTCTGCACGATAGACCGTCAATTGATACGGCTGATAAGACAACACACCCCACACAAACAGACCCACGGCAAATACAAACACTGGCGTCAGTAATATCGCACGACGTTTTCCGCTGGTGAGTTTAACCGCATCTGAGGCCACCGCACTTTTACGCTTACCAAACTTGAAACTCAGCAAGCCTACTCCACCTTTTTTCTGATGCAGGGTGTTGCATGTCGAGATGCATTCACCACAATTAGTACAACTATCATAGGTTTTCGTTTGACGTGGATCGATGTCCACCATGCAGGACGTGACACAATAATTACACTTAGCGCACTCGTCTGCACGTGACTCGTCGTATTCGACGTGCAATGTATCCTGCGTTTTGAACAGATACTGCCACATGCGATAAATACACATATAACGACACATATAGTGTCGAATCACCGCTAGGTTAACCAGTGCAACAAAAACAAAGACGGTATAGATCCAGTGCAATGAGCCGGCCAGTCGATCGTCCTGTTGAAAGGTGATAAACGACCACACTGCCCCCGGCGTATTAAAATAGAGCATTGGGATCAAGGCCAGCAACATCGAGGCCAGGAGTAATTTAATACTCAGCATGATCCAATTACCCCACCTGTTTTTTGCGCTGGCGATGCGCGCGGAAAATTCATTATTCCAGTCAACCACTGCACGTTTACCCAGGTGTTTTTCGGTAACGCTGTTAGCCCAATTAGAGAAGGTATTCTGTGGACAGGCCCAGCCGCAAAAGACCGTGCCCAGCATCGAGTACATCATGACCAGCAGACAGGCAGCCGATAACCAGAAACCAAACACGAGAAAGAAATCGGAGAACCAGACCTGATACCCTAAAATAACAAAACCGGATGAGACATCAATACGAAAAATGCCCAACAACGGAACCAAGATGATCATCGCCACAAAACCAAATCGAGCCAGACGATTTTTCCAGTAAAGCCCTTGCTGTGGAGCTGCCGATGTTGCTCCCATTGAGACCACCGGAATTTTACTCAAAACTTCATTTGCGCGCATAAACACCCCTCATAGGACATCAATCTTACCACATCAATTCAGCAGGTTTCAGTCTCGCCAGCCGCAAAAAGCAGGTACAATCCCCCAACATTAAATCCGCCATTTTTATGCCGCATCGGGCTGGCACTCTTTTTTGCGTCTGCCTCCGATAAGCTATTGAGTTTTGATGAAGGATTGGCTATAGTCGGCGTTCGGTCTGGCTCTATGTGGGGACATCAGGCCAGACAAAAACAAGATATCTGGAGGAGAGGGGCTATGATTGAACAAATTGGCATAAACGTTTTAATTCCAATTTCAATATTTACATTTCTGATTGTTGGTGCGTATCTCGTTTCTGATGCCGCATTCAGAGACGTTATTAAGCGCCGCGGAGAAGGCCAATAAGGCTGCTCCAACAAACGCATAAAAAACCCGGCACTTGCCGGGTTTTTTATGCGTGAAAACCGTCCATACAAACTAGATATTACGCGCTAAAGGGTTAACCGCCTTAATTCGCAAGCGATACACCTCTGCCTGCACCTGGTTTCCTTCCCGTATTTCAAGCTGCCACATCGCTTTGAGTGCCAACTCATGGTCAGGACGCACTTGTAAGATCGCTGACAACCTCTGCCGCTCGCCTCGTCCCTGTGCTATCGCCTGAGGTAATGCTAGCCACATGGCATCGGCGAGATCGAATCCAATCCAGCGGTCATCTGGATTCGCTTCATAGGCGAAACGCATCAAACGCTGCGCCTCATTCGCATCGCCTTGCAGCGCTGCCAGCCATGCCTGCACCGCCAGCCCTGTGGCGACATAACTGCGTTCAAACGATGCCTGCGCTCCAGCAGTCACCTGCATCTGTTGCAGCGCTGTGTCGAGCGATGGGCGCTTCTGCAACAGCCACGTGAGCAACTGAGGGAGCGCACCACTCTCGCTAAAACGTAAACGTGGCAACGCATATTCTAGCTGCGGTGCCCATTCATCCTGCACCACACCCACCCCTTCATCAATACTGCCCCAAAATCGCCCCAACCAGGTCCAACCGCCTTCACCGCCTGTCGCCGCCATTTGCTGCTCAGTACTGAGGCGCTGCAGATTCGCCAACATCGCCGGCGCACCACCAAACTCCCCCGTTGGCCCGACCAATCCAATCCTGAAGCCATCGACGAAAAGCACAGCCTGCGGGAAGACCTGCTCAAAGCTGCGCAGTACGATACTCAGGGCGCGGGCATCAAACTGATTCAATGCAAGCCACTGCACAAACAGACCACCTTCATTGAGATGCGCGCGAGCACGGCTAAACTGCTGCACCGATAAAAGTGCGCTGCGCCCGACCAGGTCTGGGTGAAACAGGTCGCCGACGATCACATCGAAGCGTCGCGTATCGGTACGCAGAAAACGGCGCGCATCATCGCGGGCCACTTCCATCTGCTGCATCACACCACCATTGACCGGCTCAAATAACGTTTCTGCTGCCTCAATCGCCCCTTGCGACAACTCCACACCCACTCGCTTTAAATCGGAATAAGCCAGCGAACCCGCCGCTGAAATACCGGTGCCGATACCGAGAAATAGCACCGACTTAGGCGCTGGATGCAACAGCAGTGGCAGTCGGGCCTGATTCATCTGTGCGGCAACCGCTGCGGGGTCTGATGATGCGTCCATACGCTGCAGGTCACCGAGCAGTAGTCGCTGGCCGTCTGATCGTTCGACGACATGCGTAATTGAGATCGCATCTTCATGCAGATAGAGGTCTTTGGTGCCCGCCTGAGTGTTGGGTAGCAAGGTATTCACCGCGGGTAGATCCATCACGGGAATCGCCATCGCGATAATCAGCAGACCACTCGCCCATACGGCACGCTGCTTAACCCATGTCATACCGCATGCAAACATTAACAATGCGGCTAAACAGATGGTCGTGGGCGCACCAAATATTGGCAGAAGCACAATACCTGTGATGATCGCACCCAATGCCGCGCCCATCGAGTTGGCACCGTAGAGCTGAGCACCCGCTAACGGCCCATGCGACTGATGATGTGCAGCCAATACCGGTAACCACGCCCCCAAAGCAATCGTCACCGGCAGCGTTAAGATTGCCAGCGCCAATGACTGCCACCACAGCGCATAAGACAATGAGTCATATTGCGTATGCTCGGCCCAATCAGCGAGATAGGGTAAGCCCCACAGACTCAGGATGGCACACAATGCAGCCACTATGGGCAATGTAATCAACCACGTTGCACCTGCGCGCCGATGTACGATAGCGCTGCCCAGTGCGATGCCGACCAGAAATACTGCCAGCATCACCGCGAGCACATACTCTGTTCGCAACAAGATCATGCCGAAAAGACGCGTCCATGCCACTTGAAGGATCAATGCTGCTGCGCCAATACCGCTATAGGCGAACAGGAACTTCCAGGCCAGCCGTTCTGTTTTCACAGCAGCATCCGTGGCAGTATGGGGCGCAACCGCTGTGCCGCGTGATAACAGCAACACCGCCACTGCCACACAAAAACCGATGATCGCGACCAGTCGAATCGAAACGGTCCAGCCAAACAACGGCAATAATCCAAGCGGTAACAACGCGCCTAAAGCCCCGCCCAATGTATTGAGCGCATACACCTTACTGAGTGAAACACCACTTCCTGCGACCACTGATAGCACCAGTGGAAAACCAAGCCCCAGTGCAAACGCAGGCAGAAAGAGGACAAAGAAGGCGATTCCCCCTTGCAGGGTATACCACTGTAATAAACCGCCGCCTTCCGTACTCGTGCCCATCCATATATCAAGCGACTGAAATAATTGCGGAGTAAACCATGCAAAAAGCGCTACCGACGCTTCCAGTAAAGCGAGCACAAAGAGCGGGTGACGTAATAGTGGTACCAGACGTGCGCCCCACAAGCTGCCAGCGCCCAGGCCAGCCATAAATGCTGAGACCGTCACAACTACGCCAAAGATACTTACACCAAATTGAAGCGACAACATGCGCGCCCACAGCACTTCATAAGAGAGTGCTGCCAAACCCGAAAAGGCGTAGACAATCACGATTGCCCACGCCCACATGGCACTTCTTTTTTGAATGGATGGCGTCGCCATCAGTGCCACTTATCCTGCCCGTTAAGCCCTGGTCTCATTATCATTCAGATTGAAACCAGGTCAAACGACCTGATGCCACTGCGACTGTGAACATAGAGAAAAACTCACCGCACCATACATCAGCACGACAACATTAATCACTTAAAGGGAAAGAACCAGACGATCGCCGTGACGGCATGAGCCAGCGCAAGAAACACTGTAAAACCGGCACTGATCATATGCTGTACAAAGAGCTGCTTACCAAACATCGCCATTTGTAAACCGATGATCGCCGTCGTCAACACTAAAAACAGCAGTGCTACTCCCATATAAAAGAGAATCAGATGCTTCTGTTCATCTTCAATCGCAACCGCCTCACCTAACGCCTTATCCTGATCAATAAAAGGAGCAAGCACGGTGTGCGCATCATTGGCGCTCTGATCATTCTCTTCTGCCATTGCAGAGGTACTGTAATTCAATAACAACGCCGATGCCAGCAGTACCAATAGCATAGTGAAACGTGATATAGCGTTCATACGTCAGTAGACTCACTCTTTCTTTCAATGGATTCTGGTGAAGGTTGAATAGACTCTTTTTTCTTCTCTGCCTCAGGTGTCTGGCCCGCAAACTTCCAGTACAGGATCGCCATCAACACGGCGGGAATCAGCACCATCGGGAGTAATATGAGAAATATGATCCACGGTGTTTCAATCGTGACATGTAGCCAACGATAACTATCAGCCGCGAAGCTGGTCACTGGTAGTGTTGCCAGCACCGTAAATATAGAAGCAGAAATAAGACGTTTCATAATAGGACCTGTACTTACGAAGACTGGGCGCATCGAAAACCAAAGAAATCAGATGCAAAATGTGGCCACGCATAGTTACGATGATAGGTAGCCGTTGAAAAGGGGTCACTCTTCCATGAACCACCTCTTAGAACTTTATAGCGTTCATCTGTCTCCTCAAACTCCGCCATCTTCATCGCCTTGTTGGCACCTTGTCGCGGCTCTTTTGCACGCTTAACGGTAAACAAATCAGAGGATGCGGAACTTCCCTTATAAGGGGCAAAGTCATCGGCGGTCCACTCACTCACATTGCCCACCATATCCATTACCCCAAACGGGCTCGCGCCATTAGGGTATGCGTTGAAGGGGGTTGTACTGCCGACACTATAATATGTATTTAAGCGATCAACCTCCATGGTGTTACCCCACGGCCAGCGGTTACCCTCTGTACCCCGTGCCGCTTTCTCCCATTCCGCTTCGGTAGGCAATCGCTTGCCTGCCCATGCGGCATAATCTGATGCGTTCTGCCACGACACCATTGTCACAGGGTGAAGTAACTCATCCTCAGGGATTTTGCCACCTTTCCAGTGCAGGGGTGGCCGGTGACCTGTCGCAGCGACAAAACGTGCGTACTGTGCATTGGTAACAGAGTATTTATCAATCTTGTATTCATCGGTGTGTACGACGTTTTGCGGCCGATTATAGTCATTCGATTGTTTACGATTAGTCCCCATCAAAAAATCACCGGCGGGAATCACCACCATCGTATCAAGCTCTGCCCACTGTTCAGGGGTCAGCAGCGCTTCAGCCTCAGCAACGGTGTAGTAACTCCCCTGCTGTTCTGCGCCAAACTCAAAGTCAACTTGACGAAACAATTCCTCACCAGCCGCACGAATATGCTCATGCTCATCATCAAGATCAATACCCGCCTTGTCGCGCATATCAAGCATACGGTTAGAGCCAAGTTCAAGGACATGAATTGTGCCGCCAATCAGCGATAAAACAATACAGGTAACAAAAGTTGCCCCAATGTACCGTTTACGGACTCTCCGCTGCTCTATGCTTAAGGGGGCAAGTTTATTTAATGTAGTCATAGTTAAAAGTATCTAATTGCATCATGCAAATTGTGCTGTCACGCTTTTTCTGATGCTTTTTCTCGTTTTTTTTGAAATCGCTTATGAAATTTAGATTTCGGTGAGCGCCCATACACTTTTTTATTGATAATTTCACCGGTAACGCCGCCAATCGCAGCCGCCTCAACCGCAATGATTACCACCAGAATCCAGTAACCTAAAGGAAGCAGCGTAACACCATCTGGCAAATTTAATCGTTCATCGTAAACGTAAGAGTACTCATAGCACCTCACAATAACAGGTGATAAATAGGCCAAGATCTTTCCGCCAAGGCCATAAATGAGTGACACCACAATACCCGCTATAAATGGAACAAAGAAGAGCGTAATGATCCATTTAGGATTAAACGTCTGGACGCCATAAAATATTTCCAAGCTCACACCCATTAAGCGGTCGCCGATTAAATTGACAGCAGCGCCTACCAGTACAGCAAAGATGCCCCACAGCACATCTTTGGACGTAATTCTGAATGTTGATGTGAACGACATAATCCTACCTACTCTGGGTTATACACTTCACCGGTACGCTTTTCATATGCGCTCTTTTTAGTCTCTTCTAAATACCAATCTTCGACCTTCAAGCTGGACATATAAGCGGCCATCACACGACGATCTTCCGCTGACAGGTGTGCATACGAAGGCATTTGGAAACGCGGTTTCAATCTACTCGGAATAATATCCTGCGGATTTTCTGCTGAAAAATAATTATAAAACCATTCTTCGCTGCGTAACGAGCCTATCCCGTCAAGTGACGGTGAAGGCACATTTTGTGTAAGATTATTAAGAAAGAATAACTTATGGCACTCCTTACATGAGTGTTTTCTCAGTAACTTTCCTGCTTTTGAACTTAGCTCAGGCGAGGCCGTCGAGTAATAAGGTATACCTGGGTCTTCTTCCGTAATCTGAGATGACTCCCATCCTTTATAGATAATTGTCACCACCGCAAAGACACCTATCAATGCAAAAAATATCTTCTCACCTTTTTTCATTTTTTCTGCTTTGCTTCATCTCTTCACGTTTCTTCAGCACTTCATCACGTAACTTTTCCTGGGATGCACGTACTTCCTGACTCTTTTTAAAGTCCTCGTCTGACATTTTGTCTTTATCATCATCATCAAAGACAACGTACTTAATATCTTCATCAAACTGATTGTTTTTAAAACCCCAACGTAGCAAAAATGCTGCGCCGATTAAAATCGCTGCTGCAGCGACCATCCATAAATAGATTGTCCATCCATCTGGTAATGATTGCATATATTCTTTCATATTCCACCTCTACTACAGTAAGAAGCCTTCAATTAACTGTAACCAGCCAATCCCAATTGCTATAAATATCCCCGATATAATTGCGCCGAACATATACTTTTCACCTGTCTTCAGCTTATTTTTATGGTCACGGCCCCTGGGCAAATAATAATAAATAATAACTGAAAAAAATATGAGCGAAATAATTAAAAAGACAAAGATACCGACACTATAAGATTGAGAGCGTAGCCCTTCAATACTCATGTCTATCCCTAGCACTCTACTATCCGTTGCCTCTTCTACTGCGAATATTACGCTATCAAAGTAATACCAAAGCTTCATCAAAAATGCATTATGACTAACAAAATCCAAAAACATTATATCCACACAATAACTAATTATTTAAAACTGCAACACTATTACCATTGAACAGTACTACAGCACTAAGGAGCTATGAGTATAGCTCAATGCCTTTTACCTGTCGCACAAAAAAAAACCGCCCCAAAGGGCGGTTTTTCCTTCAACTAATAAAAAGCTTAGTTGAAAACGTCATCTTCACCTTCGGTAGCATTATCTCTATGTTGCTTCCAATAACTATCAACAAAAATCATGCCGTACAGTGCTGGTAAAACAAACACAAATGCGATAATCGTTCCGAATACGGCTGGTGCGTAATCTATATCTAACATTTAAATTCTCCTTTCTTGATTACTTAGCGTTTGACATATCAGGTTTACGGCTGAAATGCGGCAAACGCTTGACAACAAAAATCATGAAAATAATGAAGTAGGTTACATAGAAAACATCGATAAGATAACCTGAATCCCACCATGGTTGTTTTCTTTCTCGTGAACCATCAGGATTTCTATTTCCTTCAAAGTTAGCTAAAACCAGCTTATCACCCAGTACCGTGAGGTAATCCAGTGGATACTGGCCTGCTGCCTGAGCTTCTTTGATGTGTGGAGCAAGATTTAAAAGATCATCCCAGGTAATAGGATGACGCTCTAATGATGCTTTCACACGTCCATCCGCTCTTTGGTATGCAATTTCATGGATTTTCGCCATTTTAGCTGCAGGATCAGCAATTGCCTGTATTTCCGGGGTATCCATCAGCGCAACATGCTCTACATAATCATGCGCGTTAGGACGCTGTCCCCAAATAGGCATTGTGACTAGAAACGCAGTCACGATGATCAAGCCACACAGAATTACCAATGGAAATGGTAATCGATTGTTTCCTGCCGACAGACCGCCATGCTTCTCGGCCTCCCAAAGTTCAATGATTCTGTTCTGCTCAGCCTCATCAGAGAGGGAGTAGAACGGTTGGTCAAATTTAATAGCCATCGGTATATCTCCCCCTAATTATTTAAGACTTGTTAAAATCCAGTCGACCAGTGCACGTGCTTCTGAATCACCTGCGTACTCAGGAATTTCAGGTGGGTATATACGAGCACCATCACGGTATTCTTTATACTCTGCGCGCCACTTGTCAAAATCGATTTTATTACCATGGGCATCTGTCTCACCCCAAAGGTAATCAAAACGCGGCATAATCGAGTTTGGCTGTACCAGACGTGGATTAAAGAAATGCATATTCATCCACTCTCTTGATGAGTTACGTGAAGCAACATGGAGAATATCTGGCGCTTTACGATCGGAACCGAAAGCAGTAGGCATCTCACCGTTAAAATCACCTAACATTGGAGGTGCACCAAAAACCTGCCAATCCTGAGTCTGCTCAGGTAACAAGGTATGACACCACCAGCAACCTTCCGTGATGAATACAGTTTTGCCTTTACCGACATAGCGAGTATTTTCATCTGAAGCTGCACGTAAAGTATCAGCTGGAGTCCAGCCCTTTAGTGCTGTCAGATTCTGGATATAATCCCAATCTTTGCCATTGACTTCACCACGTCCGATGCCGAATACAGCACCCTCCGCTTCAGTTGCTTCAGCCATTTTACCAACATTCAGGCTCAACTGACTTACTGTTGGACCTGTATTCGCTGGATGACGAATCGCTGCTGCAAATGGAACACCTGGTTCATATACATAAGCACGCATTGGTGGATCAATTTTCTCACCGGTCTTTGGATCTTTGTCCAATACGACGGTGATAGGTTTATTTGCACCAACCACGGTTGGATCTTCATAACTGAAGCCAATCACACGGCCGTTAGACATACTTTTATCTAGACCTACCCAAGTTGACTCCGCTGAGCGAAAGTCAAAGCTTGGAAACATTAGCGTAATAGTCATCGAGATACCAAGCATCCCCCCGACAGCCGCTGCTCCTAATTTGTGTTGTTGAAATGACACGTTTTAACCCTCCCATTTATCTTTTTTATCCCCCTCTTCCGGATACTTACCAGAAGAGGGGACGTATGATGGTTTACGTCAGCTAGTTTCTAGCGTTCGTAAGCCATCTCGTGGGCATAACGACCTGCTGGAACCACGGTTCCTTCGCGAGCTGTCATATACATATTATAAAGCCATACTAAATTACCCGTGAACACCATGGTACCGCCTACCCAACGTGCGATCATGTATGGATGCTCAGCGACTACAACATCAATGTATGGTACTTCATAGATCTTGCCCGCGCCCTGAATCAAACCAGCAATGGTCATAGAGATCCAGTAGATACAGAAACCGATCAGTACAAACCAGTAATGGAAGTTAGCAAGCGCTAGTGAGTAGAGTTTTCTTCTCAGGATCTGCTGCAGACCAAAATAGACTGCTGCGATTTCCAAGAAAGTTGACATGCCAAGTAGGGCCAAATGTGCATGAGCAACAATCCAACCAGTACCATGAATGTACCAGTTAATTGCGCGGGTCTGCTGGAAGCCACCTTGCATGTTCAATGGAATAGCAAGCAATACACCAGTTATTGAAAACTTTGTCTCAATGTTTTCTACAAACAGTGTCCACTTACCTTTCATTGTCAACAGGATGTTAGCTACAAAGGCAACCGCTGGAATCAGAATCAATACACCTTCTACTGATGCAAATGATTTCAACCATTCTGGCAGTGGCGCAGACATCAAGTGATGTGATGCAGGTGTTGAATAAAACGCAACAATTGACCAGAAATGTAGATGTCCAATTCTATGTGAATAGAGTGGGTTACCTGTTAGTTTTGGAATGGTGTAATACGCAATTGCCGCGGCAACTGGCGTAATCCACAGCCCCAGAACATTATGGGCAAACCAGAAAGTCATATAAGCCTCTGTCAATCCGGTTAGATTGAAAAGTTCGGGTGACTGACCTACTGCGAATACAACCAAAATAAAGAACGTACATGCACCAAAGAACCAGTTGGTAATATAGATACCCTGAGTTCTACGGTGAGCAATGGTCATCCATACATTGATACCTAGTGGAAGAAGTACACCCAACATAACCACCAGGTCAATCGGCCAGATGATATCTGAATATTCACGACCAGAAGTAATACCCATCCAAAGCAGGAACAGACCAAGACTTAGGCCAACATTCCACAAAAAGGCATTCCATAGACCAAGTTTCTCAGACCACAGCTTGGTATTACCCAGTGCTGGTGTCATGTACATCATGGTCATCGCAAATGCCATTGAAATCCAACCAAGAATTACAGCAAGTACGTGAACCTGACGCATATGTCCAAAAGCAAACATTTCCGTACCGGTTACCCAGTCTGGAAATGCCAGCTTAGCGGCGTTAAATGAACCTAACCCCGTTCCTACGACGAACCAAAAAATTGCGGAAAAACCAAAGAAAACCGACGATGAACCCGCCGGAATATCTTCGTTTTTCGCAAATAAATATTTAATTAGCATTTACCCTCTCCTCCATAAATCGGAATCTAAACGGCACAACCTTATTAGGCCATACTCGATTTATTCGACGCTTTATTTTATCACTCTGTTGTTTTGTTCAGGACATACCATGAAAACCACATACTCGAAAATGCCAGGACTATCCCAAATGTGCCTGCAATTGTTGCCAACATATTACACCCCCCTCTACTTATATCTTTAACGAATCTAAAGTCTTTTAACTAAAACTACCAAGCACTACTAGACTGGCCACGTGCTTCTAGTGCGCCATGTTTTTGCATTGCCAAACCAGTAATAATTGCGAATGCCAGTCCAAATAAAAGCATCATAATATCTACGAAGCCAGTAAATGTTGCTGGGTTATACGCTTCTGAACCCCAACCACCCCAGCTCTCATACGGAGAACGGCCCACAGCGCACATGACAGCCGCGCCAAATACACTACCGTTACCCATACCTGTCGTAAATGCTGCGATTATAAGGACAAAAAAGGTATTGCCCACCGTTAGTTTATTCTTCATCTCCACCCTCCCATGTCGATCTTTATTATCGTACGTACAATTAACCGTTTCTAATTGCCTATACGCACACCTTCCCCTCTAAAATGTGCCGTACTCCCATCTAGTCAAGGAGCGTCCCTCCTGCGCATGTTTCATCGAAGAAGGTTTAAACACTACTGTCCCATGGACTCAAAACCCTACCCACGGAGACAGGGAACTTGATCAAAGATACTGACACATGTATGTGAATATCGTCAAGGCCTTTGTTACAATTATTCACCTCTTATAGACGACTCACCAGTCAATAATTTAATACCACCATAAGCCTATTTTTATAGTCATTATTTACCGAAGTAACGCTCGATTTATGAAGGTTTTTTCTTACACTCAACCCAATTTAGTAATAAATTTTAGTAGTCATAATCAGATGCAATTCCTATACTATAAAACTCAGTATGCTTATCAATAAAATACTCTGAAGAAGACGGAATTTATGAAAGAAACAATCATTTACATAGTTGTCGCGATCAGCTCATTATTATTAATGGCTTACACAGTCCATATGTTTGTAGGTGGGCTTGTTGATGAAGCAACGGAGGATATGATTACCCTCATTGTCCTGGGGATTACGGTGGCTGTGATGGCGGTGTTGGGCTGGGATATTGTCAGACGGCGTACCCACCGAAGTGAAATTAGCCCCCGTGATAGCGATGATTAATTACTATCCGTAAATACGGAGAAATTCACGCAACTCCTTGTATTCATCCTCATTGGCAAACTGGCCACGATGAAAGACATACTGGCACTTCTTTCCGTTCAAATCCAGACCGGTAATCGCAAAACTTTTGCCTGCAAAATCAGGGAAGTAGCGCACCGCCTTGACAAGCTCAGCCTGCTGGCCATTGCGCAATCTGCATATAATTCGCTGTTTGTCCGCATCGATACTTACTGGTGATGATGGTAGCAACATCATGCGCGATTTTAGAATCCGATTTGAGCCTGCCATAAAAAAAAATGAGGCCATAAACATCAATAAATATGCCCAGTTTTTGTCTGCGCTGTACCACATCTTCAATCCGATTGCGATTAGGACAATCACCGTCGGAACATAGAGCGCCAGATCCCAGTACATGCCCACTTTATCCGCTACAAGCGACACCTGGTACTGTTTTTTAGCCACAACAAAACTCCTGTGTATTAACTCTGTACTGGAAGTAACGGCTGAAGTGCGATAACAACTTCTTCGTAAAGCAAGCGACCTGCACGCTTAAATACGACCTTCTGACTTCTATCGATCACAAACGTCCATGGATCCCCCGTAACCTTGTACTCAATGAATGCCTCTGGATTTTGGTATTGATCCATATGAACTATTATTATTTCAGATTCATATTTATTCAAAATCCCCTTCAGCACCTGCAGCTGTTTATCACAAACGGTACAGTGTCCCGGCGTTGCAAACTCGACAATCACCGGCTTACCCAACTTAAGCGCTTCATCAATTGAGTACTGATACATTCGCGCATCCGGATAGCGATAACTTGTGATACGACTAAAGTCACCATCGACGTCGGCAAGCGTCTTAGTTTTCATACTTGGGGCTTGTTCACCGACTCTAAGCGTCGTATCACTAATTGATAAACAGCCGGATACCACAGATGTGATCCCCGCAACTAATATAATACAACTAAATTTTCGCGCTATCTCTAACATAATCTTTCTCCCACCCCATACATGTCCGGAAAATATTGTAACCCCAAATGATATTTGCCGATAACACGAGCAACCCAAACACACCCACCGTAATCATAATAGGACGTACTATTGCGCTTGTTTCTGCGGGCGACATTGTCATACTTGCCACACCACCCATCACCCCGGCGGCAACAAAAGACACTACCATTCCTAGCAAACCAAAATTATGCATCCAAAAATGAATCCTGACTAACTTAAAACTATAGATTGGTCGCCTGACGAGGCGGGGAATAATGTAGTAAATTGACCCAAATATGGCCATTTCGACCCACCCCAATAGATTGAGATGGCCATGACCCAGCATAATCAGATTGCCATGCGGACGATGGTTAATGAACTCCCTCAAATCAGGGAACATGCCAACGACAACCCCCCACGAAAAACCGATAATACTGTAAACAACGCAAGCATAAATAAACCACAAGGTGTAACGGCGGTAATCCTGCTCTCGCTGGTGCGTCCAGGGTCTAACGCGCATCGGTCACTTCTCCGGCTGCGGCGTCACTCTCATCTTGTTCACGCTTAACGCGGTCACGCACATCCTCATACTTTTCTTTCCAACCTTCCGGCGCCCATGAACCAACCATGCCATCAATAAACTCAGAACGCTCGGGTGGCGGTGTTTTTGAAACCGAAGAGCCAGCAACGGCCTTCAGCTCTGAAAGAAAAACGGCCATCGCTTTGATCTGCTCTTTCGGCATTTCAGCGATTCTACCCGCCTCTTTACCAAAACCATGATCGACAGTTGTCCCTTCATAAACACGCTCAGGCTCTAACAAAAAAGACTCTAACCACTCAACACTTCGCTTAGAACCAACACCATCCAGTGACAATCCCATACTGGTACCACTTCGAACCGCACGGTGGCAGGCATTACAGTTCGACTTCATATAAATACCATGCCCTACTTTCCCTTCTTTGGAAAAATCAAAAAAAGTCGTCTGCGTAAACATCGGCTTATCTGAAGTCAGGCGGACACTCTCAAGTACTACATATCCAATCGCGGCCAGACCAAAGAAAGCGCCAAAGATACCCAGTAGTATCTTTTCACCAGACTTTAAAGATTGTTTTTTAGCCATGCTAGAAGGTCGCTCACTTCACTGATAAATACCACTCAACAGCTATTTATCATACTCCAAAAATAAAAAAGGGCGGGCAAACTGCCCGCCCTTTTTTCAAGATTTTTCTACGCCGCTACAACAAGCCCACTTTAGTGGATTGTGTAAGGAGTGTGTATATTGCCTGGCGTACTACGTGATGCAGAAGTCAAATATGCTGCAGCATTGTTAATATCGTCATCTGACATTTTTCTCGCAATTGCACGCATCTGGCCCATGGGATCGTTTGAACGACTACCATCACGCCATTTCTTTAGCTGGCTTACTAGGTAGGTATAACGCTGGTTCAAAATCACAGGATAGATAGGTGGAGCACCACGACCTGCAAAACCGTGACATGACTTACATGCAGAAAGACCAGGGCTACCAATTTCTACCAAAGATTTACCGAAATTTGTTTTACCAACAGCAACACCATTGGCGGCCAGTTCTTTCAGGTCGGAGCCTTTAAAATCAACATCTTTATTAGACAGGTATGTTGCTACATCTCTACGATCCTGCGGGGTTAAACCTTTCGCATTAGAATTCATGATAAACATGGTCTCATCCATACGCTTGTCAGTTGCAAAATCTTCCAACTGCTTAAGCAAGAATGTAAAACCCTGGCCTGACAGACGTGGTGTGCCCATGTTGTCATCACCCGTACCATCCACACCATGACATGAATTACAGGCTGGAACATCGCCCTTACCTTGTTCAAAAATCGTTTTACCGTTGCTGACGTTACCGTCCCCTTTCGAGTACATAGCGACAGACATAGCCGTTGTTGGTACAAGCGAGCTTGCAACAAAAGCCATGGCTGACATCAATATTAAGTACCTACGCATTTCAAGACCCCTCCCAATTTTATACATTTTTTTCCAGATGAGCCTGGCATTGATCGCACCGTATATAGATACAATTCGCCCCTCATTATCAACGTCACCCGGCCAAACTTAATGCTTTTTCTACGAATTCATTTTCAGCATTACTGCTGCCAAGCCAAAAGCCAAGATAAACCAAAGTAGATACAGTGTTGCGATCGCTGGTGTCTCTAACATTTCAATCCCTCCTTACAAAGCCTCTAAAAATAGTTCTAATTGCAACGAATTCTTACCAAACTTTGATTCGTGCATTATACCCCCCCAAAAATCTTAGAATATATCAATCACACGCCATGACGCATTGATCGTTAATACCAAGGATGAAGATATATAACATGACCTCACAATCCAGTTCAAGTATTAAATCCGCTTAAATTAGCGAACAGCCCATAAACCGCCTCTAGACTGTTCAATAGCCTCAAAAAAGCTCCAGATAATTTATCACTACTTCGATTAAATTTAAACTATCATTGCACATAACTAATTATGGCTGCACACATCGTATTAGGATCAACCAACGTATCTCCCCCCCCCCATAACCCTAATCTGACAATTCCCGCATTGCTTTTATGGTCAACACGTTACGCGGAGAGATTGACATCGCCCTCGTATTATAGATACTCTCTGTGACTTGTACATTTATGTACCAATGCTGACTCAATCCAATCGCACTACGTGATTGATAGATTTAGTCAAATTATCATTAACGAGGGGGGATTGAACATGGGCGCATTTCCAGCGGTAACCATAGCGATAGTACTAAGTATTTACATTGCAATACCTTTACTATTCGCCAACTAAGAAATTTCTTAGCGAAGTAGTATCAGTTCGAGCAGTTCATCAGACACGCCCCACCGGGGCGTGTTCTGTTATACAGATAGCATAATGCATGTAGGCTTAATTCGGCACTCCCTCCACGCACTACAAAACCTTTAACACTACTCACCTGCATTGACTTCGTTAAGCCATACCAGCGTTTTCAACGCTGATGATATACAATTTATCTGACTAAAACTTATTGATCCGGAGAGTACATGCGAGTCGCCATCCCTGAAAAATATCTGAGACTGGTCATACTCGCCGTCTGGATCGCCGCGCTTTTCTGGGGGTTTAATCTCATCAATCTGACCCCTTACGGCCTCGGCGAAGGCGCCGCAAAGGCACTGCTATTTCTCTGGTCAATTATTGACCGTATCGCCAATCCCGTTGCCACCTTTGGCACCCCGGACATGCGCACGTTATTGCTATTGCCCGTGGCGATTTACTGGTCGGGCAGCATGCTGGCCACCAAGATTTTTACCGCGATGCTCGCTTTCTTTGGCGCCCTGCTGCTCTATTATTGGGCGCGCAAACAGAATAATGAATCAGCGTTGATGGCGACGGTGCTGCTGCTAATATCCCCACTGATGATCACGCAGATCAGCACCATCGGTACCGGCCCGATGCTGCTGCTGACATTCGGCATCGGACTATGGGTGAGCAACACCTACCGCGCCAAACCCCGCCCACTGGGCGGATGGTATTTTGTTCAACTGCTAGTGGTGATGACGGCCGTTAGCCTTCACCCGGCAGGACTGGGATATGCGCTCGCGCTGGCATGGCTCTGGATCCGAGACCCACTCAATAAGAGCCAGCAAAAACAGATCTTAATCGGGCTCGCCATTGCGGTTCCCCTGATGATTAGCTTCCAAAGCGGCTGGCAAGAAGATATTCACTGGTTTAGTGACCCCTTAATTATGCTCTCGAATGCAGCACTGAATGGCGCGGCTGGCTTTGGCGAACCAGCAGGGTGGTTTAGCGGCATTGTCATCGCACTATTACTTTTCTTCGTCATTATTCGAGACAAGGCATTCCTGTTCAAGGACTTGATGGGCAGCATACTGCTGTTTGCCACCCTCATTGGCCTGGTCGCCGCCACGCCAGACTGGGCCATGGTTGCCATCGCACTGCTGCTCTACCGTGGTATCGATCAACTCGTCACCTTCAATCAGTCCTTTAACAGCAATAGCCTGATGGGGCAACGAGGACTCGTGGTGATCGTGTTAATGATCGTCAGCACCACCTTTATGTTGGGCGACAAGCAGTACAGACAGATCCTACAGAGCGAGCTGCTTTCCCCTACTGACGATATTATTCAACAACTTGCGGTAGAGGCCTCGGATCACGACAAACCCTTCCAGGCAGCGAGCCAATGGCCCGCACGCACCATGCTCGCCAGTCGTCGCGACGTATTTCCATTACCCCTGGCCGCCAAAGATGGTGCGGCACTACTGGAAAGCATCAAGGGCATCACCCACCTAGCCTTTGATCACAATCTTGAAGTGAATCGTGGGTTGAGCAAAAATCTCGCTGAACTCAGCGGCATCGCAGAAACGCTCACGCTGGAAGAAGCCGGGGTCATCATCTACATCAAGGCGCCTGCCACAGAAGAGACGACACTTCCGGTAATGCCGCAGCCCGTCGAGCGCAGCGCTAAATAATCAGCCGATCATCGCTGGCAGCGCCCACAGTACCAAGTGGAGCGCTGCCCCTGCACCATCTGACGAATCGCGGCGCCACACGTCACACACGCTTCACCGCCACGCCCGTAGACCTGTAAACGCTGCTTAAAATAGCCCGGCTCGCCTGCACCGTTATAAAAATCGCGCAGTGTCGTGCCACCCTGCTCGATCGCCTCCGCCAGCACCGTTTTGATCGTAGCAACCAGCCGTTCACAACGCGCGCGTGAGATGCGCTTTGCCGCCCGCGTCGGGTGAATCCCCGCACGAAAGAGTGATTCACTGGCGTAGATGTTACCCACGCCCACAACAACCTGCCCGTTCATGATCAACTGCTTGATCGCAACGCTACGCTGCCGGGCAATTTGATAGAGATAGTCGCCATCAAATTCGACTTCCAGCGGCTCGACCCCCAGCTTGATAATTAACGGATGTTGCAGCGGATCCTGTCGCGTCCACACCACCACCCCAAAACGTCGCGGATCACGGAAACGCAGTGACTGCCCACTCCCCAGTAAAAACTCGACGTGATCGTGTTTTTCAAGCGGCGTGGCGTTATCCACCAGGCGCAAGTTACCGGACATCCCAAGATGGATGATCACCGTGCCACCGTCCGCCTTCATCAACAGATATTTACCGCGACGCTCAACGGCAACGATAGACTCGCCCTTTAAAGCCGCCGCTAACCCTGCCGTCACCAGCTGACGCAACTTGCGCTGATAAACCTTCACTTCGATAACAGACTGACCGACAAGGTGCGGCGCGATGCCACTGCGCGTGGTCTCAACCTCCGGCAGTTCAGGCATCGTCGCCTTCCAGCAGCTGCATCAGTTGCTCGCCTGCGGCTTCAGTGAAGTGGTAACGCACCTGTCGCTCACGCACCCCCAGCACAAATTCGGGCTCACGCTGCAAAATGTCCACCTGCAATAACGTCTCATCGCTCAATACAAACACCAGCTGTTCCGCATCGTCAACAAACTCGGAATAGGCCGATACACGTCGCGCCTGCATCTCACGCCACCCCTCCAGCTGAAGACCGTCACGCAGCTCGTGAGTAGCCACGCGTACCTCGACCAGTTCAACCGCGGGCGGCAGTAGTTGCGGTGAGACAAAATCATACGGTGACATCAACAGGTAATGATAAATACGGTCAGACAGTAGATGCACCTGCCCAGCGTGCATCACATATCGATAGCCATTCAACGGCTCCAGTCCGCCAAAGGCGTAACGCTCGCTATCGATACTCAGCCACACGGCAGGCTCCGCGAGGCCATACTGCGCCAGCGCATCATCAATCACTGCAAAGCTCGAGTGCTTCACGGCGCGCGCCAGCTGTAGCAGTGGCTCAATGCGAAAGCGGTTAGCGGGTAACGTGATTGGCGCGGTCAGCTGCCAGCCATCGACTATCCGCGCGATTGTGATGACGTCGCGCCCGGGGCGTTCAATCTGCAGCTGCTGAATCTGCTCCGGTAGACGCTGCGATAGCGTGTCGGCTGTTTCACCCGTATCAAGCCCGGGACGCAAATAAGCCAGCGCCGTCAGCCCAACGACGACGAGCAATAACAGCAGATTCAATAACCAACGTGCGCGCATTTAGTTTCCCATCAAAAATTTGAGCGCATCACTAACGCCGTCGACGTCGCCACCAGATAAAAAAGCCGGTGCCTAGCAGCCCCAGAGGTAACACCACCAGAAAGCCTACACCGATCGTCGCCAGCTCAGTTTCATCCAATTCCAACGTAATATCAGCGGCGCTTCTCGCCGGGATCGACAGCAGCGTATCATCGCTCACCAACCAGTTGGCAATGTTCATCGCCAGCTGCAGGTTCCCGCCCACACCGAGATAACCATTCGACAAAAAATCACCATCGCCGATCACCACCACACGCTGTTGCTGCGTCTCACCGTTATCCGACGTCACCTCACGCTGCAACGCGACACCGATATTGAGCGGGCCGGCGATATCTTCTTCATCGAAACCGACGCTACCCATCACCTCGCCGCTTTCTGCCCAGGTGTTTGAGAGTGTCTTGAGCAGCGGTACTCGTACCCACGTTTCATTCACATCATCAATGGCAATGCCGCGCGCCATCGGAAACAGCGTATTAAATTCAAAGCCTGCCACCAGCGGGTGCGCGCCATAACTCGCCACTAGCGCCATGCGCGGATCATCGGTACCAAACAATTGCATCCCGACCTGCGACACATTGGGGTCGATAATCATGCCGGGCTGCAAAATAACGCCGAGCTGTTTACCGATTCCGGAGAGCCCATACGACTCGCCGGGGTCGACCAACCACAACATATTTCCACCGCGATCAAGATAGCCCTGTATCGCCACCAGCTCACCGGGCAACAGATCGGCACGCGGCCCTGCGATCACCAGCAGCGAGGTATTATCCGGCACCGCACTCGCGCTGGCCAAGTTGAGGCCGTAAAGCTGCGCCCCTTTCGCCTGTAATTGTTGCGCCCACGCAGAGAGGTCATAGTTCGCCGCCTGCAGAAAATCACGCTCGCCATGCCCTTGCAGAAAAGCGATCTTGCGCTCGCCGCCACGCAACACCTTTTGCAACGCATTGCTGATGCCCTCTTCCGATACCTGCTGTGTCTGGGTGCGCTGCCCAGCGTATTCAATCACCATCTCACCCTCGGCGGTGATGTTCATCTCGCGCACCCGCTGCGGCTCAGCATCCGGATTGACAAACTGCAGTTCGATATCCGCTTTATAACGTTGATAACGCCCCACCAGTTCGGCGATATGTTTGCGCATCAATGGTGTCTCGCGCACAAACACCGTGATCACCACCGGCTGTGGCATCTCATTCAACAACGCCGCACTCGTCTCAGACAAGGTGTTGCGACCATTCTCCGTCCAGTCCGCGTGATAGTTGTACTGAGTGCTCAACCACCCCACCAGCCCAACGGCAGCGAGGAACAGCACCACAAACAGCAGGTTCTGCAGCAACAGCAAACGGCGGGATTTCAACGTGACTTTCATCTGCCTTTACTCAATTCCACTTTTCGATGATTCAATGCTGAGTACGCTCGGCATCAAGCCGGCGCACCGTGAGCACCAGAAACATAACGATAAACAACAGGTAGTAGATCAGGTCTGCACTGTTAAACACCCCCTTCAACAGCGCCTCGTAGTGACGCAGGATCGACAGGTAGGCCAGCACATCATTCCCCTGTCCGGCACCAGAAGCGGAACCGGAACCAGCGTTATTCCCCGCCCAGTCGAGAATCCACAACAGTAGCAAAACACCAAAGGTGCTGACCGCCGCAATCGTCGGCTGCGCCGTCAGTGACGACATAAACAGCCCCAGCGCGGCAAAGCTCGCCAGCAATAGCAACAGACCCAGTGACGCGGCCGCCAACATACCGAAATCGAGCGTACCGCCCAACAGCAGCGCCAACGGCATCATCAGAATCATCAGCAGCATCAACAATAGAAAGGTCATCACGCCGAGATATTTACCGACGACAATCGACGTCATTGATATCGGCGCAGCAAATAACAGACTCAGCGTCTGATTGCGGCGCTCGTCACTGATCAGCCGCATCGTGATCAACGGCACCACCAGCAGCAACACCATTGAGGCATTCCCCAGCAGCGGCACCGCAATGATTTCGGTCATCCCCGGTGCACCGGGCAACATCGGCAGGCGCGGCTGCACCTGGATAAAAAGATCGATCTGCGCAAGAAACATATAAGCGAAGATCAACTGCACGACTGCAAGAATCGACCACGCCAGCGGCGACAGAAAGAGGCTGCGTAGTTCGCGCCCAGCGATAGCGCAGATCATGCCGCCTCACCCGCTTGCGCTGGATTTAAATTTGGATTTGAATTTGGACCTAGATTTGGATTGGCATCCGAATCATGCGGCAACACGGTATCAGCACAGGTGATATCGACAAAGACCTGCTCCAGCGTCATCCGTTCCGGCGTCAACTCATGCAGCCCCCAGCCGTTAGCAACGGCCTGCTCGACGATCGCATCAGACGGGTCGTGATCGATATCATAAGCGACCCGCAGGCGGCCATCTTCCAACGACTCCACCGATTGCACGCCGTGAATGGATTCCAGCTCTGTGATCGGAGGGGCCGTGCGCAGCGCCACCAATAGCGTCGTCGCTGCCTGTAACTTCGCGCGCATCTCGCCAATTGTTTCATTCAATACCAGACGCCCGCGATTGATAATCTGCACCCGATCACACACCGACTGCACTTCCGGCAAAATGTGGGTCGACAGCACCACGCTATGTTCGTTGGCGACTTCACGGATCAGTGTGCGAATCTCGCGAATCTGAATCGGATCGAGCCCCACCGTTGGCTCATCCAGCAACACCACTGCGGGCGAGTGGATGATCGCCTGCGCGATACCAACACGCTGCTGAAAGCCTTTGGATAGATTGGCGATCAGCCGACGCCCCACGTCAGTTAAGCCACAACGTTCTTTTGCGGAGTCGATTGCGCCTCGTTGTTGCGCGCGCGCAATACGATTGATCCGCGCGCAGTACGCGAGGTATTCATCCACAGTGAGATCACGATAGAGCGGCGGCGTCTCCGGCAGATAACCGAGCTCCGCCTTGGCCAGCGTCGGCTGATCAAGGATATCGATGCCGTTGATCAACACTCGCCCACCGCTGGGCGCAAGACTGCCGCCAATGATACGCATGGTGGTCGACTTGCCCGCGCCGTTAGGACCGAGAAAACCCAGCACCTCGCCGCGCCGCACCTCAAAGCTGAGATCATGCACGGCGCACAGCTCACCATAATATCGATAGAGGTTTTCAACGGTGATCAGACTATCCTTACTCATGCGCTTATAGTACGTTCATGTTCCTGACAATACAAAAGATGATAACGCATCAGCGCAATAAACTGACATGCCAGACACAGGTACGTAATAAACTGGCATCATGCAACTCACCACTAAACTGCCCGGCATCGACGCCGGCGGCACCTTTACCGATTTTGTACTGTTTGATGGCGATCATTCAGGGCGTCACCGAACTCGGCCTGCTGGATCAGCCACTCAATATCGTGCACGGTTCAACCGTCGCCACCAATGCCGCGCTGGAAGGTAAAGGGGTACGCACCTCATTCATCACCCACTACGGACTAGGTGCTGATAACATTGAAATCCGCCCTCTGCTTGATGACGAACTGGCTCAATTAAAAAACACTCGAACGCGTTTGAAATCTATACCACCAACACCTCGAAATTCAATCCATCCTCAAGATAACCCTTATGGGTACACTTTATTCATCTACATGCACCCTTCAACCAGGTATTTTCAGCCCCATTTTCAACTCCTCCACCACCGTTTTGACGCCACGCCAAAACGCTAGCGCGCTATCATCCGCTTTATCGAAAAGCTGGCACGCCTTGATGGCGTCGGATGACATTTGGTCCAGTTCAAGTAAAC
>Ga0316209_1000691_pt1 | contig 49978 bp, 44 predicted proteins | sample 6monopyrite_MG_FD_204945 | JGI IMG/M metagenome (GOLD analysis project Ga0316209, IMG submission 204945) | Microbial mat bacterial communities from mineral coupon in-situ incubated in ocean water Damariscotta River, Maine, United States -... | ecosystem: Environmental > Aquatic > Marine >... | reverse complement strand
CAGTTAGCGTGGATGGAAGAGAAGGAAGATTAGAAGGGTTGTTATTGACTCTTGGTTTGGGCCTTAAAAGCTTTAGAAGAATATTCACCACAGAGACACAGAGGTCGCTGAGAAAGTAGTTTGTGGTATTTAAATATATCTGGGTACGAATGATTTCGCACCCATGCTTAGTCGCTCACCAACATACATTGTTTTTTCTCCGTGCCCTCTTGTCTCTGTGGTGAATAAGTTTATGATTTTGTTGTCGACGCCCATATTTAACCTAAAGTGATCACCCAACTTAAAGTAAGACTCTTATCCACAAATAATGTAATATTTCTCTAATGAGTACAATCCAGGCACAATCAGAAGATCGAAACGAGCTGCAGGTGAAAATTGCTTCACCGGCAACCAACTTGTTGGGTCTGGATAGAGCGGGTCTGGAAGCCTTTTTCGAGACCATCGGTGAGAAAAAATTCCGTGCCACGCAGGTAATGAAATGGATACATCAGTTAGGCGTGGTTGATTTCCATGAAATGAACAACCTGTCGAAAGCCCTGCGTAATCAGCTGGCTGAATCCAGTTGTATACAAAATCTGGAGGTGTCTCAGGATATGATTTCGAAAGACGGTACTCGCAAATGGTTGCTCAAACTGCCAGATGGGAATCATATCGAGACTGTATTTATACCTGAAGATGATCGCGGTACATTGTGTGTTTCATCGCAGGTCGGTTGTGCTCTGGATTGCAGTTTTTGCTCGACCGGTCGTCAGGGGTTTAATCGAAATTTAACCACGGCTGAAATTATTTCACAGGTCTGGTTAGCTGCTCAGTTACTCGATGAAGAAAAGAAACCTGGGCGAAAGATCACCAATGTCGTCATGATGGGTATGGGCGAGCCATTGCTGAATTTTAATAGTGTGGTCGAGGCAGTTCGTATTATGATGGACGATTTTGCCTATGGTCTAAGTAAACGTCGAGTGACAGTGAGTACAGCCGGCGTTGTGCCTGCGATGGATCGATTAGGTGATACGCTCGATATGCGTTTAGCCGTGTCGCTGCATGCCACCAATGACGAGCTTCGAAACGAGCTGGTACCCGTCAATAAAAAATACCCTCTAAAAGAATTAATGGCTGCATGTCGTCGATTTATTGATAAACAAAATTCTCGTTCTAGAATAACCTTTGAATATGTCATGTTAGACGGGATTAATGATAAGCCCGAACATGCGCACGAGTTGATTAAGTTATTAAAAGATATACCCACTTTAATGAACCTTATTCCGTTTAATCCGTTTGAAGGTTCAGGATATCGTACATCTTCCAATAACGCGGTTGATCGATTTAGAAAAATTTTGCATGAATCAGGTATGACAACGGTGGTGCGAAAAACACGTGGTGAAGATATTGATGCTGCCTGCGGACAACTTGCTGGAAAAATTGAAGACAAAAGTCGACGACACCGTCGATTTGCCGAACCCAGATTTGGGATGGAATAATTGTACTTACAGATGAATATGCTAAATAAAATAATAAAAACAATAGCAATTGCATTGGTCACTTTATCACTGGTTTCCTGTGTTACTTCCACAGAAACAACCTCCGAACGTAACATGAGTGAGCCAAACTTAAGAGATGCATCAAAATTAAATACCGAGCTTGCACTTGGTTATATAAAGGAAGAACAGTATGCAGCAGCAAAAGAGAAGCTGGAAAAAGCGCTTTCGCAAAATGACGAAAATGTAATAGCATATAAAACGTTTGCGTATTTATATGCATTACTAGGACTGCCAGAGGAAGCGGAAGAGAAATATCAGGAAGCGATTTCTTTAAAACCCGATGACTCAGATTTAGCAAATAGTTACGGTGCTTTTTTGTGTTCGCAAGGCAAGTTTGATGAAGCACAAAAAGAGTTAGGTCGTGCTTACAGTAATCCTTTTTATGAAGCAGGTTATCTTGCTGAGAGTAATGCGGGCAGTTGTTATATTCAACAAGGTGAATTAAAGAAAGCTGAAAGATTACTAAGGAAATCACTCAGGGTGCAGCCCAAAATACCGGGTTCATTGATATCAATGGCTGAAATTGGTGTTAAAACTGAAAGGTATTTGATGGCACGTGCGTATATTCAACGCTATCATGAAGTTAGGCAGGCAAGTGCTGAAAGCCTTTGGATACAAATTCAGGCAGAGCGTGCATTAGGTGCAAAAAAACATTATATGAAATACGCCAGACAACTCATCCAGAATTTCCCGGATTCTAATGAGGCGGGCTGGGCAGAAGCGCAAGCTAGAAGTGAACAGCTTAGATGATGCAAGAATTCAGTAGTAGTGAAGAAAATCGCGATGTTGAGAGCAATGTTAATTTTGGGGCTGCGTTAGCGAGTGCGCGTAAATTACAAAACTACAATGTAGAGCTAATTAGCGATCAATTAAAAATACCCGTCCGTACCATTAATGCTATCGAAAACAGTGATATAAGCTTACTGCCAGCGCCGACTTATACGCAAGGTTATATCCGTGCCTATGCGAAATTCCTGGAGATTTCTGTTGATGACGTACTGGATAGCTATAATCGTGCTGTTCCTCATGGTGAGGCCACTGATTTAAAACCGCGATCAAATTTGCCTGAAGAGGCCAACAGTCAATCGCTAATAATGAAGACCGTAACGGTACTTTTAATCCTTGCGGGTATTCTGGCGATAATCATCGGTAGTTTTCAGTATTATCAGGAAAAAGCCGACGTAATGGAGACAGAGCTTGAGTCAAAACAGCGCAGTTTCACTGGCAGTTCGCTTGATTCGCCCAGTACGGATCGAATAATCACTAAACAAAATGCTCGAATGAGCGATGAGGGTGAACTCACTGTTTTATCAGCTGAAGCGGATAAAACGAGTTCGCTTGATGATGGCGACGAGGATAATGCGAATGAAAGCACTGAAAGCACTGAAAGTAATCTTGCAGCCACGTTAGAGACAAAAGAGCCGTTAGTAAAAGAAGAATTAACTCAAGAGCCAGAAGCAGTCCTTATGGACGTGTTAACCATTACTGCTGAAAATGGCTCCTGGATTCAAGTTCGTGATGCCACCAATGCGCGCCTGCTTTATAATATGGTGCCTGAAGGCGGAGTGAAGGTGTTAAAAGGGCAAGCGCCGTTTCGTATCTCATTGGGAAATGCAAAAACGACCTACCTCACCGTTAATGATCTTGAAGTCGATATGTCTGAATATATACGTGACAATAATACGGCGAAATTTAGCGTTTCGTCTAATCAACAACAAGTTATTTTTCATTAAGGTGTCATCACTAAATTGTTATCTGGTTTTACTAGATGAATTATCCGTGCTTACCCTAAATTAAAATTAGTTAAACCAGACCCTTTATTTATGTCTAAATTGATTAAATCCATCCGCGGAATGCATGACGTATTGCCTGATGACAGTCATCGCTGGCAAGCATTCGAAAACACGATTCGCCAACTTATGGCGAGTTATGGGTATAAAGAAATACGCATGCCATTGGTGGAGTCAACTGATCTGTTTTGTCGATCAATCGGAGAAGTAACCGATATCGTCGAAAAAGAGATGTATACATTCGAAGATCGCAACGGTGATAAGTTAACCCTGCGACCAGAAGGTACGGCCAGTTGTGTGCGTGCAGGTATTCAACATGGTTTGTTACATAACCAGATACAACGGTTATGGTATGAAGGCCCCATGTTTCGCCATGAGCGACCACAAAAAGGGCGATACCGTCAATTTCATCAATTTGGTGTTGAAGCCTACGGCATTGAAACGCCTGACATTGACGCAGAGCTGATATTAATTGGTGCTCGATTATGGAAGCAGCTTGGCCTGAAAAATATAAGGCTAGAACTGAATACACTGGGCTCTAATCAGGCGAGAGCAAAATACAAAGAAGTGTTGATTGAATATTTAAATAAGCATCATGCGTTGCTTGATGAAGATAGTAAACGCCGCCTGTTAACCAACCCGCTACGTGTTCTTGACAGTAAAAATCCTGAAATGAAAGCCATGCTGGATGATGCGCCAGCATTAATGGATCATCTAGACGATGAATCTCGACAGCAATTTGATAAACTAAGCGCTCGACTGGATGCTACGGGTATCGAATATACGCTAAATCCACGACTAGTCCGTGGATTAGATTATTACTGTAAAACCGTATTCGAGTGGGTGACCGATGAATTAGGTGCGCAGGGAACAATATGTGCCGGTGGTCGTTATGATGGACTGGTTGAGCAGTTGGGCGGCAAGGCCACACCCGCGATTGGTTTTGCTTTAGGCGTCGAGCGTATTCTTTCATTGCTGGAAGCGCAGCAGGAGCAGGAGGCCGACGTGATTGATGTCTATTTTCTGATGCTCGGTGATACCTGCGAGGTGAAAGGCTTGCAGTTGGCTGAGAATGTGAGAGAGCATTATCCTGATATGAGAATGGTCACACACTGCGGTGGTGGCTCATTTAAAAGTCAGATGAAAAAAGCAGATAAAAGTGGTGCTAGAATAGCCCTCATTCTTGCTGAAGAAGAGCTGAGTAACGAACAGGTCACGCTTAAGTATCTGCGTGAGAAAAAAGATCAAATGACGGTCAAATTTGAAGATTTAGTCGCATCTTTGGCAGATATTCAAACAATAGATGCATAAACAATAGTGAAGATAGAGTAATACCATGAACGAATACGAAACAGAAGAACAACAGGTCGCAGCCTTAAAAAACTGGTGGAAAGAAAACGGAACATCTATCGTCGTAGGGCTGGTTGTGGGTGTGGCAGCATTATTTGGTTGGCGAGGTTATGTGGAGCAGAATAATGCGCACCTGGTACAGGCAAGTGATTTATACATGCAAGCGATGCAAAGTGTTGCTTTGCAAACAATTGATAAAGAAATGATTGATGATAAGGCAGTTGATATCAATAACACTCTTATTAATGAATATAATGACACACCTTATGCTGCGTTATCATCATTAGCATTGGCAAAACTTGAGTATGAAAAAGATAACGCAGATGCGGCTGCTGCACAGTTAGAGCTGGCGGTTAAGCATGCCAGTGATGATATGATCAAACAAGTCGCTAATCTTCGTCTGGCAAGAGTTTATATCGACCAGAAAAAATACACAGAAGCCACGGCAATTCTAGAAATGGCGCATGATGCAGCATACGATGCGCAGTTTGAAGAATTAAAAGGCGATATCTACAGTGCAAAAGGTGAAGTAGCAGAAGCGCGTTCGGCTTATGATAAAGCCATTACTTTGCAAGGTTTAACAGCCAGCAAATGGTTGAAATTGAAAAGACAAAATCTGGGTGCGTGATAGTATTGCTGCAATCCATGCCTTTTATATAAAATCAAAAGCTTTTACCACAGAGACACAGAGAGCACAGAGTTTTAGTATTGTTAACAGCACTGCTACGCGGTTAACAATAAAAAACGTTTTTCTCTGCGTCCTCTGTGCCTCTGTGGTTCAAACTTTTAAGTGTTTACTAAAAGTCGAATGCCGACAGTTAGGTGCTATCATGGTAAAATCGAAATATGTAAAATCAAGTTTGATTTACTATACGTTAATGCTGGACGTTAGCTGAACTTATCCTGGCTAGTTTTGCCTTAATTCTCTCCAATTAAACATTATTCAAAATAAACTGTGCATACTAACCACGCTTTTTACTTATTCCGTTATTTAGTCTTACTCTGTGCTGCGCTATTTCTTAGCGCCTGTGCTGATGATGATAATCTGGATCAGCCCGCTGAACTCGTTCCGTTCGACAGTAAACAATATTTAGAGGTTACCTGGCATAAATCCAGTGGCCCCGGTGCAGAGGAACAATACGTATTTCTACAACCGCTAATTCTGGAAAAAATCGCCGTTACCGCCAGTCGTAATGGACTGATTAGAGCTGTAAGTTTAAAAGACGGAGAATTTGAACCAGATATCGAACTGAACTCTGTCATCAGTGCCGGTGTCGGTGGTGATGAAGATCTCTGGTTGGTTGCAACACGTGATGCATATGTCATCGCGATTGATGCAAAAAAACGCAGAGAATTATGGCGTACGCGCGTACCCAGCGAAGTGCTGGCAAGACCGGTAATATATGAAGATACAGTAGTTATACGTACGGTTGATGGAAAAATTCTCAGCCTGGATGGTGAGACTGGAAAAATTCGTTGGCAATATGAACGTGCGATACCTGATTTAACCTTGCGCGGTACCAGTGAGCCTGTCATCGCACGGGGTAAAATTTTTGCCGGTCTGGCTGATGGCCGTCTGATAGCGCTGTCACCTGACAATGGTGAGGTGATATGGGATATTGCTTTAGCTGTTCCCAGTGGTCGTTCTGAAATACAACGATTAATCGATATCGATGGTGATGCTGTGCTTTATGGGCGAGTGCTGTATGCAGCAAGTTTCCAGGGTCGTATTGCTGCCATCGATGTTGAGCGTGGACAGTTCTTATGGGCACGTGATTTTTCAACTCATACCGGCGTGTTGGTAGACGATAAAGTGCTCTACAGTAGTGATGATAATGGTCATCTCTGGGCGCTGGATCGTTTAAACGGCGCCACCATCTGGAAGCAGGACAAACTGGCTTATCGAAAATTAACACGCCCGACCCTTATCGGTGACTATATCGCTGTGGGTGATTTTGAAGGTTATGTGCATTTAATCTCTCGTTATGATGGGCGTTTCATCGCGCGTTATCAGCTTGGTCAATTTGATCACCTTGGCTGGCAGTTAGGAACCGGTATTATTGTGCCACCTATTGTTAAAGGTGATGATCGTCTGGTGGTAGTGACACGCGGTGGAATCGTTTATTCGTTAGCGTTACGCGAACATGATGATGATTTTTAGCTTGCGCTCGCCATCTTTCTTTTAGCATGTCATCCTCTCGTAAACCTGAAATCGTTCTATCATTGGTCGGTCGCCCTAATGTGGGTAAATCGACTCTATTCAATGTACTGACTAAATCACGTGATGCATTAGTTGCCGATTATCCAGGCTTAACACGTGATCGCCAGTATGGTCGTGTTCAGTTCAAATCTACCGATATCATTATCATTGATACCGGTGGCTTAAGTGGAGAAAGCGAAGAGCTGGATTCACACATGGAAAAACAAACCCGCCTTGCTGTAGACGAAAGTGACGTCATCATATTCATGGTTGATGCACGTGACGGCTTAACACCGGCAGATGAAGTTATTGCTGAATCATTACGTCGTACCGGCAAAAACGTCAAACTCGTCGTTAATAAAACAGACGGTTTAGATACGCGTACGGTCTCCAGTGAATTTTATTCATTAGGTTTAGGGGATCCTTCATCGATAGCGGCGTCACAAAATCGCGGTATTCAGGCGATGCTTGCTGATATATTAAAATCAGTTGATCCGTTAGCCGATGCAGATAGTGAATCTGAAGATTTCGATACCGAGTCGGAAAGTGATGAATTAGACGATAGCAGTGACAAAGACAAAAGTATTAAAGTTGCCATAATCGGTCGGCCTAATGTAGGTAAGTCTACTTTGGTCAACCGTTTCCTGGGCGAAGAGCGGGTTGTGGTATACGACATGCCAGGGACAACACGGGACAGTGTGTTCATACCATTTGAGCGTGATGGAAAACATTATACTTTTATCGACACGGCCGGCATCCGTCGTAAACGGGCAGTCCATGAAGTAATTGAAAAATTTAGTATCATCAAATCCATGCAGGCAATTGAGCGCTCCAACGTGGTGATAATGATGATTGATGCACGAACTGAGATAGCAGATCAGGATCTGCATCTGATTGGTTACGTATTGGAAGCAGGGCGTGCATTAGTGCTGGCCATTAATAAATGGGATGGTATGGATGACTATCAAAAACAATTAATACATAAAGGTCTGGATAAGCAGTTACCGTTTGTGCGTTTTGCTGAAACATTTTTTATCTCAGCATTGCATGGCTCCAGCGTCGGTAAGCTCTACGACGCGATTAATCGTGCTTATGATTCTGCTACAAAAAAATATTCAACATCAGATCTTACGCGTCTATTGGAAAAGGCGGTTCAGTCTCATCAGCCACCTTTAGTGAATGGACGCAGAATAAAATTACGTTATGCGCATCAAGGTGGAATGAATCCACCTAGAATTATTATTCATGGCAATCAGATAAATAAAGTGCCTTCAGTGTATAAACGCTATTTGACTAACTTTTTTAGAAAAGAGCTGCAGTCAGTTGGTACACCTATAATGATCGAGTTTAAAGGCAGTGAAAGCAGTAATCCTTTCATAACCAGCAAAAAGAAAAAAGCCATTAAATAATGTATGAATGCGCAATTAGAGTGTGAAAGATAAAATTATCTCACCATCATCTGTGTCCTAACCTTCACAATTTTCAATTTTTCGTCTATATACCTAATTACAGGAAGAAAGTTCTCTTAAAAATGTCTACAAAAAAAATCAGAGACATTTCAAGTCGATAGCGCAGCCGTTATTCAAAATTGTGCCATATATGACAGTTTTTGCTTGCCAAGCTCTTTATTTGAACTATCTTCACATTATTATAATGAGAATAGGGGAGTCCCTCAGATGAAAAAACAGTTTAACTTACTTGCTACAGCGATATTGTCTGTACTGGCTAGTAGCTCCGCACAGGCGATTCAGTTTGATGGTTTTATGACTATAGGTGCTGCAAAAATTGTTGATATTGAAGATGCAGACAAAGACCATATTTATATTGGCGGTCTAAGTGATCGTGGTATTTCTGAAGATTTATCCTTTGAGCGTGATACTCGTTTTGGTATACAGATCAGTTCGGACATTACCGAAGACATGTCTGTTGTTGCTCAGATACTAGGGCATGGTGACCATGGTAACTTCAATGCAATTGTTGAGTGGGCGTATGTCGACTATGAAATTGCTGATGTTGCCAGTATCCACGCGGGTAAAATTAAACAACCAGTTTATCTGGTAAATGACTATGTAGAGGTAGGGTATGCTTATCCCTGGATTCGCCCACCACAGGAAGTTTATCTTCTCAATAATCCACTAAATACAGTAAATGGTATTGAGTTATTACTTCAATTCCCGGTCGGTCCGGGCACCTTATCATTCCAGCCATACCTTGGTTCAAATCGTGATGATATTCCAAATGCACAGGGTGCATTTTTTGAAGCAGAGAATATTTACGGTATGGATGTAAAGTATTCTGGTCGGGGTTACACAGTTCATGCCAGTAATTTCCGTTGTGATGTGAAAACATTTGGCTCATTTAATGTCCCTGCTGCTAATAATGTCCTTGGACAGGATTTAGCCGTTAACCTGAATGGTAAAGGTAACTGTGATGTAACGGCTGTCGGTTTTAATCTGGATTTGGCAGACGTGGTTGCGTATGCAGAATGGACTGAGCGTACCACTGATGAAACATTATCACGTGCTTTTGGTGATACTGAAGCGTATTACTTAACGCTAGGTTACCGTTTTGGTAAATTTATGCCTCATATTACGTTTGCATCAATTGAAGGCGAAGCTTCTACCGTTGGTATAGGTTCTAATGGTGGCGCTATTACAAGCCAAAATCCCTTAACACCGTTAGTTTTAGGTCCTTCAGGTAGCCCAACATCATTAAACTTCCCGGTTCAAATTCAAACTTCAGTAACAGCTGGTTTGAGATACGAAGTTAACGATAGTGCGGCTTTAAAAGTGGAGTACCAGGTTATCGACGTTGAGCAGGATGCCCAAGAGCTGACTGCTGCAAACCAGGCATTTAACTATGGATTATTTAACACTGACTTCTCTCGATTAGGTCCACAGGACAAAGTCGGAATATTTAGTGTGGCTCTAGACGTAATTTTCTAGTCAAATATCGGATAACTGGAAACTACAGGTTTAACCAGTAGTCAGATGAATAGTATCTCAGAAAAGCTGGTTTAAGTTATTATGGATACAGGAAGGAAGAACATGAATTCAGTATTTGAGAATTCAAAAGCTGAAAGAATAGTAACAAAATCTAGCGTTGTCGATGTGTTCGGCAATGTTGGATTTGTTTTGCTTTTGTTAATAACGTTAGCATTTCTTTTACCAGCGATGGTTCATGCAGATGGGCTATTTGACTTCCAGATGAAGCTTGCGAATAAAGGTAATGCAGAAGCTGAGTATAAAGTCGGCGAAATGTATGAAACAGGCTTTGGTGTAAAAAAAGATATGGACGAAGCGACGAGCTGGATAACAAAAGCGGCTAATCAAGGACACGAGACGGCTGGTTTTAAATTGTTATATTGGGACATTGAAAAGAATGGTGCCACTGCTTCAAATAAAGAGAATTTAGAAGCGCTAAAAGTTAAAGCCAAAGAAGGTAATCCACAAGCTCAGTTTTATGTTGGCAAAATGCTGGCAAATGGCGTAGGTCTTAAAAAAGATTACGATAAATCTATTAATTGGCTAAACAAGGCCGCTCTAGTCGGTGTATTAGCGGCTGAGCGAGAATTGGCAATTGTACGTGAAAACAAACAACGTGCTTCACTGGCTAAGCGCCGTGCTGAAGAAAAGAGACGAGCGCAGTTAAAAGCTAAACAAGAACGTGAGAAGCAAGCCAAATTAGAACAGCAGAAAAAGTTGCAGGCGCAAAAGCAGCTTGAAGCGAAAGCACGTGCGGCAGAAGTGGCAAGGCAGAATGAAGCTACAAATAGCGCGGCGGCTGCCAAATTAAATGAAGAAAAAGCGGTTGCAGCTGAAGAAGCAAAACAGGCAACAATTCTAGCTCAGAAAAAAGCTGATGCTAAAAAGCGCGAGGCGCAAAAACAGGCATTAATTAAGCAACGAGCAGAAGAAGAAAAAAGTCGTAAAGCTCAATTTGAATCAGATCCTTGTAGTGGCAAGTCTGCAAGATTTTTGTCTACATGTAGATAAGCCATTCATTTAAGTTATTCTAAAAAAGCGAAATGATTATTCATTTCGCTTTTTTATGTCTGCGATAATAGTTGAATGTCGGCCTTTAGTGGGTAGTAAAAGCATTTAAAAATGATTTACCACAGAGGCACAGAGGACGCAGAGAAAACAATCAGTTGTGTTAAGTCCTATGTAGGAGCGAATTCATTCGCACCTACATTGTTCCGTACGCGCCAACATAAAACATCTTTTCTCTGCGTCCTCTGTGCCTCTGTGGTAAATAAGTTTCTAACTTTGTTACCCACGTCCAAAAATGGCCGTAATCAGATATCAGCTAAATTAATGCTAAAACGGTATAATTGCACCCTATTAATCATCGATATCAATCGGTATGCCTGATAATAAAAAGAAATCAAAATCCACAAGTAATCAGTCGCGTAAAGCAAAAACACGGCAATCGAAAACGTCTAAACCTAAAAAAAGAAAGACTACGAAAGCCATGACGACAAAACGTTCCGGCAAGAGTAAGGAGGTCTTTTTTAAGCGCGCATTTATTGTCCCGTTCTTTTTAGTAGCGGCCATTATTTTTGTTAGTTATCTTGTCTATCTTGATCAGCGTATAACAGAGCGTTTTGAAGGGCGTATCTGGCAGTTACCCGCACATGTTTATGCACGGCCGTTAGAGTTATTTGTGGGTAAACGTATATCAGTAACACAACTGCAGTTTGAACTTAATTACCTGAACTATCAGAAGGTTGAAGGTTTGCCTCAAAAGTCAGCCGAATACCGTAACTGGAAAAACACTTTTGAATTAAAAACAAGGAATTTTGTTTTCTGGGACGGTACAGAACCGTCACACACAATTCGTGTTGTCATTGAAGATAACGTTGTTACAAGTTTGATTGATATTTACACTAATCAAAACGCTGATCTGGTGCGGTTTGATGCAGGTTATCTTACAGGTATTTTTCCTTCTCATTCTCAAGACAGGGTTTTACTGAAACTTGATGATGTGCCTGATATGTTTATTAAAATGTTGTTGTTGATTGAAGACAGGCGATTTTTTACGCATTGGGGTGTTGATCCTAAGTCTATTGCACGTGCATTAGTGGCAAATATATCATCAGGTGGAACGGTGCAGGGTGGCAGTACGTTGACGCAGCAACTGGTGAAGAATTTATTTCTCAGTCAGGAGAAAAAGTTAACGCGCAAGATCAATGAAGCATTCATGTCTTTATTATTAGAAATGCACTATGACAAAAAACTAATATTAGAGACGTATCTAAATGAAATATATTTAGGACAGGATGGCGGTCGTGCCATTCATGGTTTTGGATTAGCGAGTGAATTTTATTTCGGAAAAGAATTAAAAAAGCTTTCGATAGATGAAATGGCTGTTCTGGTGGGTGTGGTTAAAGGGGCTTCGTATTACAATCCGAAAAGAAATCCGGAACACGCTGCAGAACGTCGAAATATAGTGCTTGCAACTATGCAGGGTGCAGAATTGATCACACCCAGGCAAGCAAAGAAGTTTTCAAAAAAACCTGTTACTACAGTTAAACATGCGCGTTCAGGTCGCTTTCCTGCTTTCATCGATGTGGTGAAACTACAGCTACAACATGACTATCAAGCTGAAGATTTAAGTTCGGAAGGTTTGCGTGTATTTACTACGCTTGATCCGTTCATTCAGTTCAAAACAGAGGAAGCAATCAAAACGACGTTGCCACTTTTGTCTGAAAATGAAAAATTACAGGCTGCTGCAATCGTTGTTTCGCCACTAAATGGCGATGTTTTAGCTGTGGTTGGTGATCGTAATCCTACTTTTAAAGGTTTTAATCGCGCAATCAATGCAGAGAGGCAGATTGGGTCATTAATTAAACCTGTTATTTACTTAACGGCAATTGAGAGTGATATGGGGTACACACTGGCATCCATTCTGGATGACTCAGAGTTTATTTATCCGAATCCTGATAGGAATAGTACCCAACCTGACTGGCAGCCTCTCAATTATGATAAAAAGTACCATGGTGATGTGACACTGTATGAGTCATTGCTTAAATCTTATAACGTGCCTGCAGCCAGAACCGGGCTAGATATCGGTCTGCATCATGTTGTCGATACGATTTCAGCCCTTGGTGTAAATAAAAAGATACCGGCATATCCGTCTCTGGCATTGGGTGCCGTTACTCTGTCTCCGATGCAGGTAGCGTCAATGTATCAAAGTTTAGCGGCCAATGGATTTCACAGTCCGCTGCGCAGTGTCTCGTCAGTGCTGGATAAAAATAAACAGCCGCTTGAACGTTATTCTCTTGATGTGGAAAGTCAGGTGAGGCCTGAAGCCGTTGCATTGATCAACTCGGCATTAATTGATGTCACGAAATACGGTACAGCTAAACGTTTATCCGATACGCTGTCAATTCAGGTTGCTGGTAAAACAGGGACATCGGATGACCTAAGAGATAGCTGGTTCGCGGGGTTTTCAGGCGATGTCGTAGCCGTAGTATGGACAGGTTATGATGATAATTTACCGACGCGATTGACAGGGTCATCCGGGGCGATGAAGATATGGCAAAAAATGGTTGAAGAGGTGGCCTATAAATCCTATCTTTTACCTGAAATATCGGAGCTAAATCGTTACTGGATTGATGGAAATAACGGATTATTGGCTGAGAATGGTTGTGAAAATGCGGTACAATTACTGTTCATCGAAGGTACCCAGCCAGATCAGAAAAGTGACTGTGATACCAATGAAACGGGTAACTGGTTCATTAACTTATTCAATTAGTGCAAAATATTCTATGACTCTAAATCTAAAATTTTTAAGCTGTCTGTTTTTATCCATGATGCTTATATCCTGTGTTTCTATAGACAAGCAAGCAATGACAGAGGGTGCCGCTAGAGATGAAGCGGGTCTTTTTAAATATGAAGCGTGGCGTCTTAAAAACTCGGCTGAGTTTGAAGCGATTAATGTATTGCTGGATGAGTCGGATATGCTTATTGAGAATAATGCGTTTAATGCTGCTTCCGATAAGCTTGAACGAGTGCTGCGTATAAAGCCAGATTATGCACCGGCCTGGAGCCGCCTCTCGTGGTTGGCGTTACAGATGAACTCGCCTGAGCGTTCAGTACAAATGGCAAAGCGCAGTAACAGTTTTGCCTTTTCAAACCCTGAGTTGCAGTCGTTGAACTGGTCATTTATTCGTTCAGCCAGTAAAACTTTAAACGATGAAGAGTCTTATCACCGTGCAAATCAAAAAATTGAGTCTTTAAAAGCCTTTTAGTCATTATCATTATTTTCCATAAATTCCTATGAAACGTGCGTCTGAATACCTGGGTCAAACCGGCCCATTTTGTGAACAAATAGATGGCTATCAGGTACGTGATAACCAACTGGCACTGTGTGATGCCATTAGTGATGCCATTGAAGCCGGTAATGTATTAGCAGCAGAAGCGGGAACGGGTATCGGTAAAACTTTTGCCTACCTGGTGCCTTCTTTGTTGTCTGGGAAAAAGGTGATTATCTCGACCGGTACGCGTCATCTTCAAGATCAGTTGTTTCATACTGATTTGCCTCGTGTGACTAAAGCTTTATCCGTGCAATCAAGCTCTGCTTTATTAAAGGGGCGTAGCAACTATCTTTGTTTGCACCGCCTCAAGTTGGCCCCCCATCTCGGTTTTATTAACCGTGAGACGCGTAGCATTTTGACTGAGGTAGATGAATGGTCGAAATTAACAAAATCCGGTGATATATCAGAGTTGTCCAGTGTGGCAGAAGATTCCTATGTCTGGCCGATGGTGACATCAACGGCAGATAACTGTTTAGGCAGCGAATGTGATTCATGGGAAAAATGTTTTATCGTCAATGCACGAAAAGAAGCGCAAGCGGCTGATGTCGTGGTTATAAATCATCATCTACTTCTGGCAGATATGACATTAAAGAATGAAGGGTTTGCCGAATTACTACCAGAAGCAGAAGCCTTTGTTATTGATGAAGCGCATCAGCTTTATGATGTTGCCGCACGTTTTTTCGGCGACACGGTTAGCAGCCGGCAACTTGTTTCTCTTGCGCGCGATACCATTGCAGAGCAGGTAAACGATGCCCCAGATATGTTTGAGTTACGTGATTATGCTGAAGAACTGGAAAAAGCCGCACGTGACTTCAGGCTTTCGCTTGGTGAGTCAGGCCTACGGGATGCATGGTTAAAAATTCAGAAAAAACCATCTGTAAAACAAGCACTGGATGAACTTGAAGCGGTGCTTAAAGATTTAGTCACAATATTAGAACAGGCGGCAGAACGTAGTCGGGGACTGGAACAATGCTGTGAACGTGCACAAATTGTCATGTCGCGGTTAAAGTTATTTCAAAAAGATTACTCAGCTGATGATGCCACACAATCTGTACTCTGGTACGAGACTTATACCAAAAGTTTTATGTTGCATGTCACACCTATTGATGTTGCAGCAATATTTCAGGCTCATACCAATAACTTTTCAAAGAGCTGGTTATTTACTTCTGCAACATTACAGGTGAATAAACAGTTTAATCACTTTGCTAAAAACATTGGTCTGGAAAATTTTCAAAGCGGTGTTTGGGATAGTCCATTCGATTATGAGAAACAGAGCCTGCTCTATTTACCTGAAAATTTGCCACAACCATCCGATCCGTCTTATACAAAACAGTTAATGCAATCTGCCATTCCGGTTTTAAAGGCGAGTGAAGGTAGAGCGTTCGTTCTCTTTACTAGCTATTTCGCTATGAATAAAGCGCGTGACTATTTGAAACAAATGTTGCCGTATGAATTGTTGGTGCAGGGTGATTTACCAAAGCATCAATTGCTGGAAACGTTTCGTCAAACAGAAAATGCCATCCTGTTAGGTACCTCCAGTTTCTGGGAGGGAGTCGATGTCCGAGGTGAAAGTTTGTCCTGTGTCATCATCGATAAATTACCTTTTGCTTCTCCCGGTGACCCTGTCATGCAGGCGCGCATCGATGCGATTAAACAACAGGGCGGACAACCTTTCATGGAGTTCCAGGTTCCACAAGCAGTTATTACCTTAAAACAGGGCGTGGGACGTTTAATTCGTGACGTTAAAGATACCGGTGTGGTGATGATAGGTGATCCACGTCTTAAACAAAAAGCTTATGGCCGAATTTTTCTAAACAGTTTGCCAGCCATGCCGGTGACATCAGATGTGAAAGATGTCGAGCAATTTTTTAGTCCGTTACAGTCTGTTGATGACACTATTAGTGATATTGCTGAAACAGTATGAAAATCCTGGCGATTGATACGGCAACAGAGGCGTGTTCAGCGGCTTTGTATATAGATGGTGAATTAAGCTCCTGTTATCAACTGGCTCCTCGTGAACACAGCCGATTGATCTTAAAAATGATCGATGGCTTACTGGCCGATGCAAATATTACTGTATCAGAATTAGATGCTATTGCATTTGGTCGCGGACCGGGTTCATTTATGGGGTTGAGAATAGCGGCGGGCGTTGTTCAGGGAATAGCTTTTGCTTATGATATTCCGGTCATACCGATTTCCTCATTAAAGGCTATTGCCTTAAGGGCCTATGAAGAAAGTAATGTCAGCCAGGTATTAGTCGCCATCGACGCGCGTATGGATGAGGTTTACTGGGCGATTTATAGAATGAAGCACCTAAACTGGTCGTTAGATGGTGATGAGCAGGTCATATCGCCTGATAAAATCGATCTGACTGAAGTCCTGGTTCAAGATGAAAAAACCTGGGTCGGTGCTGGTACTGGTTGGGGGAGTTATGCAGATAGATTATTGCCTGCTAGCCGTTTTCAGTTGCACTCGGTTTTGCCCGAGTGCTTGCCACATGCTGAAGGAATTGTGAAATTAGCCATTGAAGAGTTCAACGCAGGCAATACGGTAACGGCGGCTGAAGCTATACCTGTGTATTTGCGTAATGATGTGGCAAAAAAGCCAAAAGCCATTATTTTGTAAGCTAAGTTTTTAGATTTTAAGCTAGCAATAATTTATTGTTCCAGGCCGCTAGTAAAAGCTACCGCATCCTGCTATCGCCCCTTACCTACGTCCGTGTAGGCAAAACTATGCACTTTCAGTGCAAGACTTTAGTAAGGGTTTGTCATCCTGAACGATAGTGAAGGATCTTAAATGGCAGTGTATAAGATCCTTCACTATCGTTCAGGACAGAAAACTATTTCATAGACTCTCTGAAATAGCAGTATTGTGAAAGAAAACGATTTTAATCGTTCTAAAACAACCTATGGACTTTCAGTCCATAGTCGTTGAGTGACTAAATCTCGGGTTCGTTTCTATTGCTACAACCCGCCACCACATCTCACCACAGCAGCAAATTAACATGATTCTGACCGCAAATTCCGGTATCATGCGCACTACAAAATAGTCATCATCTGACACATAAACAACATGATAGAAACCAATCCGATAACTAACCAGATCAATGACCTGCGTGAACGCACTGATTCACTAAGGGGGTATCTTTGACTTTGATCGACGAAAGGAAGAGTTAGAAGAAGTTAACCGTGAACTTGAGCAGCCCGGAATCTGGGATAATCCTGAGAATGCGCAGAAGCTTGGACAGGAACGTTCCAGGTTAGAAAAAATAGTCGTTACCATCGAAGAACTGGATACCAGTCTGAATGATGCTGACGAGTTACTGGAAATGTCAGTCGAAGAAGACGATGAAGAAAGCGTTACCAGTATCATTGAAGACTTAAAATTATTAGAGACAAAAGTGGTCGAGCTGGAGTTTCGGCGCATGTTTTCTGGCGAAATGGATGAATGTAATGCCTTTGTTGATATTCAGTCTGGTTCAGGTGGTACTGAAGCACAGGACTGGGCAGAGATGTTGCTTCGAATGTATCTGCGTTGGGGTGAAGCACACGACTTCAAGACAGAGTTAATGGAAGTCTCACCGGGTGAAGTTGCGGGTATTAAAAGTGCAACCGTGAGTATTTCAGGTGAGTACGTTTTTGGTCGGTTACGTACGGAAACCGGCGTACATCGATTAGTACGTAAATCTCCCTTTGATTCGGGAAATCGTCGTCACACATCGTTTGCCGCGGTTTTTGTTTCCCCCGAGATTGATGACGATATCGAGATTGATATTAATCCGGCTGATTTACGCATCGATGTTTATCGCGCCAGTGGAGCGGGTGGGCAGCACGTGAATAAAACAGAGTCAGCGGTACGAATCACCCATATGCCGACCAATGTTGTAGTGCAATGTCAGAGTGGTCGTTCTCAGCATAAAAATAAAGATGCAGCGATGAAGCAACTAAAAGCCAAATTGTATGAACGAGAAGTACAGTTGCGAAATGCAGATCAACAGGCTTTGGAAGAAACCAAGTCCGATATTGGCTGGGGCAGTCAGATACGTTCGTATGTGCTTGATCAGTCGCGAATAAAAGATTTAAGAACCAATGTTGAAACTGGAAATACGCAAGCTGTACTGGACGGTGATCTGGATCAGTTTATAGAAGCAAGCCTGAAAAGTGGTTTATAGTAAACATCAATGGTCATCTTGAACGATAGTGATAGATCTTGTACCGCCGGTAATCAAGATTCCTCCCTGCAGTTGATATGACAGAATATATAACATAAGAAGTAATATTATGAACAACGAAAATAAAACTGAAGATGCACCTCTTACTGCAGAAGACGAAAACAAGCTGATCGCTCAGCGCCGTGAGAAATTAAAATTATTACGCGAGACAGCGAATATAAATGGTGGTTCTGCATTCCCGAATGAATTTCGTCGTGATGTACTGTCATCAGAACTGATAAAGCAGTACCAGGATAAATCTAAAGAAGAACTCGAAGAATTAAATATTCGTGTTGCAGTCGGTGGTCGAATGATGGCAAAACGTATAATGGGTAAAGCCAGTTTTGCGCAACTACAAGACATGACGGGGCGTATTCAGTTGTTTGTACAGCGTGATAGTTTGCCTGAAGGTGTCTATAACGACGATTTTAAAAAATGGGATGTCGGCGATATTATCGGCGCGACCGGTGTTATGTTCAAAACCAAAACGGATGAATTATCTGTCAAGGTAGATGGTATTCATCTGTTAACTAAATCATTGCGCCCACTGCCAGATAAATTTCATGGTTTAAGTGATACTGAAATTCGTTACCGCCAACGTTATATCGATTTAATAATTAATCAGGATGTAAAAAAAACATTTTATTTGCGTTCGCAGGTAATTAAATTTATTCGAGATTATTTTGATACACGTGGTTTTATCGAAGCAGAAACACCCATGATGCAAGTGGTTCCTGGTGGTGCAACTGCGCGACCGTTTGAAACTTTTCATAATGCACTGGATCAGGCGATGTATCTTCGTATTGCGCCAGAGCTTTACCTGAAACGGTTAGTGATAGGTGGCTTTGAGCGAGTGTATGAAATAAATCGTAATTTCAGAAATGAAGGTGTCTCGACTCGTCATAATCCTGAGTTCACTATGCTGGAATTTTATGAAGCCTATGCGGATTATAATGATTTAATGGATATCACTGAAGATTTATTACGTCAGTTAGCAAGTAACTTACTCGGTACTACAGATGTGATCAGTGAAGGTAATACTTATGATTTTGGTAATCCGTTTGCGCGCATGACCGTTTTTGATTCTGTGTTGCACTTCAATCCTGATATTACAGCTGAGGCATTATCTGATCTGGATAGTGCACGTGCTATTGCAGAGAAATTAGGCGTGCATTTAAAAGACAGTTACGGTCTTGGTAAAGTACAAATAGAAATATTTGAAAAGACAGTTGAGCATCGATTGATGGATCCAACATTTATTACTGCGTATCCAACTGAAGTATCACCGCTGGCAAGGCGCAACGATGCCAATGCATTTGTTACAGATCGTTTTGAATTTTTTGTTGGAGGCCGGGAAATTGCTAATGGTTTCTCAGAGTTAAATGATGCAGAAGATCAGGCTGAACGATTCAAACAACAAGTAGCAGAGAAAGATGCCGGTGATAACGAAGCCATGCACTACGATGCAGACTACGTACGAGCACTTGAGTACGGCTTACCACCAACAGCCGGAGAGGGAATTGGTATAGACCGTCTGGTTATGTTACTGACTGACTCACCGTCGATACGTGATGTTATTTTATTTCCGCATATGCGCATGGAAGTGGAAAAATCTGAATAGAGTATTTAGCTAGCGGATAAAGTGCAATAAATATGCCTACAAACCAGCAGGATAAACTAACACAACCAGACCCAGTGTCATTCGGTGAAGCTTTTATCTACTGGCTTAAATTAGGTTTTATCAGTTTCGGTGGGCCGGCTGGTCAAATCAGTATGATGCACCAGGAGTTGGTTGAAAAGCGTCGCTGGATTTCTGAGCATCGATTTTTACATGCGCTAAATTACACGATGGTTTTGCCTGGACCTGAAGCGCAACAGCTGGCTACCTATATTGGCTGGTTGATGCATGGCGTATGGGGCGGCATTGCGGCTGGCGTGTTATTTGTTATTCCATCATTATTTATTCTCAGCGGATTAACCTGGATCTACCTTGCGTACGGTGATGTACCTGCTGTCGAAGGTGTTTTGTATGGTATTAAACCCGCTGTTACAGCCATCGTTGTTTTTGCAGCATATCGAATTGGCTCCAGAGCGCTGAATAATAATATGCTTCGTGCTATGGCTGTGTTGGCATTTGTTGCTATTTTCTGGTTGAAAATACCGTTTCCTTATATCGTATTAATGGCCGGAATTATTGGTTACATTGGATCACGATTTGCACCAGAATTGTTTAAGGCCGGCGCCGGTCATGGTGCTTCGAATGAAGTGTATGGGCCTGCAATTATTGATGATGATACACCTGTTCCCGAACATGCTATGTTTAAATGGAGTCGATTTGTTGTTTTTGCACTAATCGGACTCGTCATTGGTGGTGTAGTGATGGCAATGTTAAGTTCATCCTACGGGTGGCAGGGCACACTGACACAGATGAGTGTGTTTTTCACGAAAGCAGCACTGGTAACCTTTGGTGGTGCTTATGCCGTGTTACCTTATGTCTATCAAGGTGGTGTTGTGCAGTATGAATGGTTAACCGGAACGCAGATGATTGATGGTCTGGCGTTAGGAGAAACCACACCGGGACCACTCATTATGGTTGTCGCCTTCGTCGGTTTTGTCGGTGGCTGGAGCAAAGAAATATTTGGCCCTGAACTGCTACCACTTGCCGGATTTGCTGGTGCAAGTGTTGCAACCCTGTTTACTTTTTTACCGTCTTTTCTTTTTATTCTATTGGGTGCTCCAGCGATTGAGGCCACTCGACACGATGTGAAATTCACAGCACCGTTAACGGGGATTACCGCTGCAGTAGTGGGAGTAGTTCTTAATCTGGCTGTCTTTTTTGCCTATCATGTACTTTGGCCTCAGGGTTTTGATGGCACTTTTGAGTGGTTCTCAGCTTTGATTGGCGCAGTGGCGTTTATTGCTTTGTTCAAATTTAATATTGGAATCGTTAAGGTTATTGCTTTGTGTGCGACTATTGGATTAGCGTATTCAATGGTCTTATAAGAAGCCTGTCGAATTGGTGGGTCTTTTTTATCTGGCTGCTTACGATTTACTGGGCGTTTAAAAAAAATCAAAATCAAAAGACTTACCGCAGAGGCGCGGAGGCACAGAGGAAAATTAGTTTTATTCGTCATTGCGAGCGGAGCGTGGCAATCCTCTACAGACGAATCAGCCGCTTAAAGGGATTGCCACGCTCCGCTCGCAATGACATAGATATAAATGTTTTCCTCTGCGCCTCCGCGTCTCTGCGGTTCAAGCTTTCAAAGTTTCTAATCACCCACTTAAGTCGACAACGATCAACTAGCCCCTGAAGAAAATATCAGGTATGAGACTCTGCAAGTGAATAAGGTAACTCCACCACATTGATCTCTGCGTCTGATGCTTTCAGTTTCAGTTTTCCTTCTTCTGCAGATTTAATCTGTATTACTGCCAGTGCTTCATATTTATTTTCAGCAACAGGGTATAGCGTCACAATTGTGCCGGTGTATTGATTTTCTGTTGATGTTTCTGTTGCTAACTGTTCACCGATTTTCGGTTCGGTTTTAGTTGCAATACTAATGCGATAAGTCCGTCGTTTTTGTTTGCCGAGAAAATGGGTGCGGGCAACAATTTCCTGCCCGGTATAGCAGCCTTTTTCGAAACTAACACCATTTATCAGCTCCATGTTCGCCATCTGTGGTACAAACTCTTCACTGGTGATGCTGTCAATAAAGGGCAGGCCATTTATAATATTTAGATAATCCCAGTATTCGCTATTTACGACTTTGGTGTTTGCAGCAAGCTCTTGCCAAAGTTTAACGGCATGTTCGAAAGAACAAAATATTTCATAGCGTGGTGTACTACCAGCAACACGGATAGCAATATAGTTATCATTAAAAGATACGCTATCGACAGTAGAATCCAGATTATCGATATAGGGAGCCAGCAGTGTTTCAGCATTTTTTCCGCTAATACCGATATGAATCAATTGTTCGCTAATATCCTGAATGGCTACTTCAGCTCGCAATACATAGTTTTGTAAATGTTTGATACTGCGTTCGACCAGATCGTTTCTGATACTGATGAAATAATTGGATTGATGCTGGAACAGACGGTAGTTGGCAATCATTCGCCCTTTATTGTTACAGATGCCGCTTAGCTGACTGCTGCTCTCGTCAACCTTGTTAACGTCATTGGTAAACTGGCCCTGTATAAATTCATTAGCATCACCGCCTGCGAAAACAACAGTGCTGAAATATGACAGGTCACAGATACAATCGCTGTCTGTTGCATTCGTATAATCAGAATAGGGTGGATTAAATGTGAACCGACCACTTTCGTCCTGATTAGCGCCGCTTTTATGTAGAAAATTTTTCCAGTCGTTATTCATTATTTTAGATCTCTTTAAGAAGCCCTATGATAGTCAATCTTTATAATCAAATCATTATATATTTAGTGTGGGTATAGATATAATTCAGAGATTGAACAGGTTTGATGATTTCTAATCAGGCTTTGCAATGATTCTGCTTCATTGCGCTTGACAGCTAGAGTGACCTTGTTACTATCTAGGCCAGCATTAATCACATAATAACTACAATCAACGGCGGGTTTATTCATGTCAGATAAACGACCGGTTTATCTCAATTTACTTAAAATCCGACTGCCTCTAACCGGTATTGTTTCCTTTGCTCACCGGATTTCTGGTGTCATTTTATTTCTTGCATTGCCTTTTGCCGTTTATCTGCTCGATCTTTCTATCGAGTCGGAACAGTCGTTTGCTGATATACGATCGATTCTAAATCAACCCATTATGCTGTTGGTTCAAATGCTGCTGTTGTGGTCTATCGCGCATCACTTTTTTGCAGGTATACGTTTTCTATTAATCGATGCAGAAATTGGCGTTGAAAAATCACAGGCCAAAATAGGCGCGTGGCTAGTATTGCTTGCAGAAGCCCTGACTTTGTTTGCTATCGTTTGCGGGGTTGGCTTATGAGCCTGTATGTTTTAGAAGGTCTTCGACCCTGGGTGATTCAGCGAGTCAGTGCGGTCTATATCGTATTGTTTATTCTGTACGCCATTTATTGTTTCTTTTCGGCCGACACTATTGCCTTTGCTCCGTGGAAAGAATGGTTATACCACCCATTTAACACAATGGTTGTCGGTATATTTTTTATAGCATTGCTTTTTCATGCCTGGATTGGTATGCGTGATGTGGTTTTAGACTATGTACATAACATCATGTTGCGTATCTTTGTTCTTGCTATGTTAATCGGTGTATTAATAGGCAGTGGCTTATGGTTATTTAGAATTCTTTTGTTGTCGGTGGTGAGTTAATGAGTAGTGATAAGTCTTCAATCGAACATTACCCTGTAGAAAGGCGACAATTCGATACACTGATAATTGGCGCAGGTGGTGGTGGCTTGCGTGCTTCATTGCAACTTGCGGAAGCAGATCTTAATGTCGCAGTCGTATCAAAAGTTTTTCCAACGCGGTCACATACCGTGGCCGCGCAAGGTGGCATGAATGCGGCACTTGCCAATGTCCTACCTGATAACTGGCACTGGCATATGTTTGATACAGTCAAGGGCAGTGATTACCTGGGAGATCAGGACGCCATTGAATATATGTGTCGAGCTGCACCTAAAGCGGTTTACGAATTAGAACATTTTGGCGTACCGTTTTCTCGACTCGATAATGGAAAAATTTATCAGCGTGCGTTTGGTGGACAGAGTCAGGATTTTGGTGGTGACCAGGCTGCTCGAACCTGTGCTGCTGCAGATAGGACCGGTCATGCAATCCTGCACAGTTTATATCAGCAGAATATTCGCGCTAAAACCCATTTTTTTGATGAATATTTTGCCGTCGATTTACTAAAAGATGATGATGGTCATGTACTGGGTGCACTGATTTTCAATATACATGATGGCAGTATCGTCGTTATCGAAGCAAAAACAACCCTGATAGCAACCGGTGGTGCTGGACAATTATTCAAGACCACGACGAATGCCTTAATTAATACCGGAGATGGTATGGGTATGGCAATGCGTGCAGGTATTCCATTACAGGATATGGAGTTTTTCCAGTTCCATCCGACAGGCATTGCGGGTAGGGGAATGTTGATTACCGAAGGCGCGCGTGGCGAAGGGGGATACCTGGTCAATGGTTCAGGTGAGCGACTGATGGAGCGTTATGCGCCGAAGGCCAAAGATCTAGCCAGTCGTGATGTCGTTAGTCGTGCTATCGCTATAGAGGTTCGAGAAGGACGAGGTTGTGGACCAAACAAAGATCATGTGCTGTTAAAACTGGATCATCTGGGTGAAGATGTTATTCAGAAACGTTTACCCGGTATCCGCCAAACCTGTATTACGTTTTTGGGGATTGATCCAGCTGAAGCACCTATCCCGGTTTTCCCAACAGCACATTACACCATGGGCGGGATTCCGACCAATCGTTATGGTCAGGTGGTTATTCCGGTTAAAGATACCCCTGAAGAACCCGTGCAGGGTTTGTATGCAGCAGGCGAATGCGCCTGTGTTTCTGTTCACGGTAGTAATCGTCTGGGTGGTAATTCATTACTGGATATTCTGGTGTTTGGACGAGCCGCAGCAAATCATATCATCGAGTACTTAAAGGAAAATAAATATCCTCGTGTACTTGAAGATAATGTTATTGACCGGGCCCTAGAAAAGGTTAAGCGATTTGACTCGTCATCAAACTCATCTGGCGCGCCAGTAGAGTCTGTGGCTAATTTACGTAAAGAGTTAAAACAGACCATGGAAGAGCACTGCAGTGTTTTTAGAAATAAAGATATTTTGAAAGAGGGTGTAGAGAAAATAGAAAATTTAATTAAGAGAATGGAAAACGTGAAAATTGATGATCACAGCGTAACCTTTAACACCGCCAAGGTAGAAGCCTTCGAACTGGATAATCTTATGGCATGTGCATTGGCAACTATCCATTCGGCATACGCTAGAGAGGAAAGCCGTGGCGCGCATTCACGAACAGACTTCACCGAACGCGATGATAAGTCCTGGATGCGCCATAGTTTATATTCTTTTGAGAATGGTCTGGATTATAAACCGGTACGAACTAAACCGATGTCTGTTGATAGCTTTCCACCAAAACCACGCGTTTATTAAAACGTGTTTATTAAACAATGAAAAATAAAAAGCGAAGAGTGAAAAATATCATGTCATTGAGAGTGATGCTGTCCGGAGGTAAATGTATATGAAATTTAAAATATACCGCTTTAATCCTGAAAATGATTCAAAACCTTATGTCCAGAATTTTGAACTTGAAGACATCGAGCCAGGCACAATGTTATTGGCAGCTTTATTACGTATAAAAGACGAGCAAGATGAAACATTAAGTTTCAGGCGTTCGTGTGGTGAAGGTGTCTGTGGTTCTGATGGCATGAATATAAATGGTACCAATGGTCTGGCATGTATCACATCTCTTGATTCTTTAAAACAACCAGTCGAAGTAAAACCGCTACCGGGCTTACCTGTCATCCGTGATCTGATTATCGATATGGATCAGTTTTATAAACAGTACCGTGCTGTTAAACCGTATTTAATCGTCAACGACCCCATGCCAGAAGTTGAGCTCGCACAAACGCCAGAGCAACGTGAAAAGCTCGATGGTTTATATGAATGCGTTCTATGTGCGTGCTGTTCTACAGCCTGCCCTTCATTCTGGTGGAACCCCGATAAGTTCCTCGGGCCTGCAGCATTACTGCAAGCGTCACGTTTTATCGAAGACAGTCGTGACCAGGACTTTGAAAATCGCCTGGAAGATCTCGAGGGGCCGTTTAAATTGTTCCGATGTCATACCATTATGAACTGTGTCAATGTTTGCCCTAAAGGTTTAAATCCAACAAAAGCGATCGGAAGAATAAAGAGCAAGATGGTTTCTCGTTCTCTTTAGGATTTGAGGATGAATGATAATGCAGAAATAAATTATCACTGGCAATGTCGCAGAGGCATGCTGGAACTGGATATATTGCTAAATAATTTCGTTGATAAAGGCATAAACGATTTATCACAGCAGCAGAAACAATCATTCGAATTATTACTGTCTTACCCGGACCAAACCTTGCTTGATCTTCTAATGGGCAATTCCGTTTCTAGCGACGCATCGATCGCCAAATTAGTGCAGCAGATTCGTGCTACTGAATTAAATTAGTTTGCAACAAGCGGATTTCAAACCGGCATGGTGGTTGCGTTCTCCGCATTTGCAAACACTGTGGCCAGCGTTTTTTAAAAAGCGACATTCCCTTGATCTGGTTAATGAGCAATTAGAACTAAATGACGGTGATTTTCTGGATTTATGCTGGAGTAAAAAATCTTCCGGTAAAATTGTTCTGGTGCTTCATGGTCTTGAAGGATCAATAGAATCACATTATGCGAATAGTGTTGTTTATGAGTTGGAACAAGCGGGTTTCCGACCCGTCTTTATGCATTTTCGAGGGTGCAGTGGTCGTAGAAATCGATTGGCGAGAGCTTATCATTCTGGTGATACAGGTGACCTGTCTTTTGTCGCGAACTACATCTATAAAAAAACCGGCGACCAACCATACGCAGCGATAGCTTACTCGCTCGGTGCCAATGTATTATTAAAATGGTTAGGTGAAACAGCGGCTGATAATCCGTTATCAAAAGCGGTGGCTTTATCTGTTCCGTTTAGATTACATGATGCAGCAAAACGATTAGAAATGGGCGCCTCAAAAATTTATCGTGAGCATCTGCTTAAGTCTTTAAGGAATACCTATATTGAAAAATTTACTCATATCGAATCCCCACTCGATATCGATGTGGAACAAATAAAAAGTTTCTGGGATTACGATGATAAGGTAACAGCGCCACTACATGGTTTTAAAGGCGCACAGGACTATTATGATGCTTGCAGTTGTCGACAGTTTCTTAAAGATATAAACGTCAAAACAAGAATCATACATTCTGTGGATGATCCATTTATGTTTGAAACCACAGTGCCAAATGTTAACGAGCTAAGTGATAGCATCGATTTTTTATTAACGCAAGGTGGTGGTCATGTGGGTTTTATTTCTGCAGATTCGATAGGTTCAACATACTCATGGTCTGATAAAAAAATAATAGAGTATTTATTAGGGTAACAATAATCTGAATATTTTATTCAGCGAACTCTAATCGTTCACTAAATTTTTCCAATGCCTGTAGTGCGCAGTCTTCATCTTTTTCACCGCCCGGCGCACCACTGATACCAATTGCGCCAATTCTTGAGCCCGCTACTTCGATTGGTAGGGCGCCTTGCATAATAATGATACCGTTCATGTGATTTAATTCGGGTCGAATATCACCACGAGATTGACGAAATTCTCCTGAGTTAATCCCCGACAGGATAACACTGTTGGCTTTCTCTTCAGCAATCTGCAATGTGAAACGCGAAGCCAGATCATCGCGTAGAGCGACCTGAATTAATCCATTTCGATCAACAACCACAGCGCTCACCTGATAGCCTTTTTTGCGGCAAATATTGATGCTTTCACTGGCGATATCTTTGGCTAAGGCCATGCTGATGGTTTTTACCATTAAGCTGTCATTAGCATAGAGGGATTGAAAAGGGGTTGAAAGCAGGCTAAAAATCACCATTATGGGTATTATTCTCATGTGCAGGCTCCTTGGTTTGTGGGAGTGATATTCAGTTGTGGCATAGAATAGTATAATAACGCTATTCGTTTCAGGTACAAATGTAATTTGCAGGTAGTCATGTCAGAAAAAAAAGCACAATCTAAACAAAAGCTGGATGAAGTCGTTGCGCAAGCGAGACGTAATAGTGAAGAACGGGGGCATGGATATCGCGAGCAGGCATTAAAAATGTACCCCTGGATATGTGGTCGCTGCAGTCGAGAATTTACTCGGATAAATCTATCAGAACTAACCGTTCATCATAAAAATCATGACCATGATTTCAATCCGTCTGATGGTAGTAACTGGGAACTTTTGTGCATGTATTGCCACGATAATGAACACCAGCGTCAAACAGAAGCTTTAGCCAGTAAAGGTATCGCACTAGATGGCACAAAAGCACCCAGTGCAACTTTTAATCCCTTTGCGGACTTAAAGAGCATGATGAAAGATAGTGAGTAGTCAGACTGTTTTTGGACAATAGTGAGTGAATGATGGAAACCATTGATGTAATAGCTTTAACTCTCGGCGTGGCATGGGCATCAGGTATTAATCTCTATGCTGCTATTCTCGTATTAGGTTTAATGGGAGCAGGCGGATACACGCAGCTGCCTGAAACGTTAACGGTTTTACAGGATCCATTAGTTTTGATGGCGGCGGGAACCATGTATTTTGTCGAATTCTTTGCTGACAAAATACCGGGTGTCGATTCGGGCTGGGATGTTATTCATACCTTTATACGAATACCGGCTGGTGCGATGTTGGCAGTGGGTGCGGCACAAGGACTGGAGATTAATCAGGCAGCTGAATTGGCTGCAGCATTACTCGGTGGTAGTTTGGCTGCTACATCTCACTTGACCAAGGCCAGTACGCGGTTGGTAATCAATACCTCACCTGAGCCCATGACAAACTGGATGGCATCTTTTGCGGAAGATCTTGCTGTCATAGGTGGGCTCTGGGCTGCTTTGAATTATCCGCTGACATTTATTTTGTTCATTGTGCTGTTTGTTTTATTAGCTATCTGGTTACTACCTAAATTATGGCGTGCCATAAAAAGTATTTTTGCGACTGTTCGTGGCTGGTTTGGTGGCGGTGCGGTAGAAGACGTAAGCAGTGACGCCAATAATAATATTATTGAAAATTTGATTGAAGCTAAAACATCAAAATTAGACGATAAGTGATGGTTGGTTTTTTAACTCTGGGAACGACCATTATTGGACGTCGGTAACAAAGTTAAAAGCTTATTCACCACAGAGACACAGAGTACACAGAGAAAAGACAATGTATGGTGGTGCGCATGAGTAATGTGGGGGTGAATTTATTCGCAAAATGAGCGCATACTCTGGCACCTGCGCGCGAATAAATTCACACCTACATAGGGCTTAAAATCACTAAATGTTTTCTCTGTGTACTCTGTGTACTCTGTGTCTCTGTGGTGAATAAGCTTTTAAAGTTTTAAAGTCTGCCAGGAGCTTAGATGCAGACTTTAAGTATAAATATTCGTCGGCATAATTTCCGTTAAGGTTTTTGACCAGTTATAAATGTGTGAACCTGAAATGTAGGTTGGCTGTAAAATGGAATCGGTACTGGCAACAAGATTTTTGGTACCAATCAAAACGATACTTGTGTTTACACCGTAACTTACGATAAAGGATTTTTCATCGAGAGATAAAGCTACGCCCTTTGGTTTGGGTGCGCTCATTGCTTTTATTAATTCTCTTTTATCAATAGACCAGAATGTCACCATGTTGCCGTCGGGGTGGGTAACGGCAGCAATGTTGTGCTTGTTGTCCACGATAACGCTTAATGCTTCGCCGGTCATTTGATTGATGACAACTTCTGGTTGTGTCATTGACAGCATCGGCTGTTTTCCACTGCGAATACTAACGCCGCCAGTATGTGTTTTTTCCAGACCTTTTCTGGGTGCTGATGCAACAACTAAACTGCCATCTTTGGCAATACCTATATGCCCGGTGTTTAATTGCTCATTTGTTAAAGTGACGCGTTCTTTTAGTTTTTGTGTTGCTACGTCAATATAAGTGACAGATGGTCCGGTGCTAGAATTACTTACACTTCCAGCATTTGTGACGACCAGTGTTGCACCATCATCAACGAGTTGGCACTCATGCGGGTTTTCGCCGTAGGTGGGGAGCTCACCCAGCACTTCAAAATCACGACCATCACGGATAACGATGGTGCCTTTATGATTATTTAAATACGTCTCAGTGCAATATAATGTATCACCTGACTGATTAAATGCGCCGTGTCCATAAAAATATTTATCTTTGCTGGGCGCTATTTTTCTAGATACAGTGTGCTTGTTTAAATCGATTTCGGCTGCACCGGGGCCAATTTTTTCAAATACCACCAGACGTTTTTTATTATTAGGATCAATGATGATGCCGTGTGCTAAAAAGTCCATATCGATTAGTTGTTTATCTTTTTTCTGAAGATTAACAACCGCGAGTACGTGTTTTAAAGTGTTATCCTTCTGATAACTTCCACCGCCTAGAATAATATCCTGGTCCGGATTATAAAATTTTTGATGGGTACAACCAGTTAAACCGGTTAACGAAGGAATGGTGCAGCCCAGGCTGAGATACTTTATAAAGTTACGACGATTTAAAGACATAGTGCAACACTCAAATATAAGCTCTGGTAATATTGTTCAAAATTAATTGTGAATAAAAATTAGGCCGCACCTTACAGGCGTATTGAATCTGTTAATGCTGTCATTTAAAACTTATTGTAGATTAATCTCAATTATAAGGTTAAAACAACAATTAAGTTAGTTAATTGTTATTAGAGGGTACTGTGATGCAGTCTGGACCAAGAGAGATCGTTACACCGTTTCGACCGATACCATTAGATGTTCCTGAGGGTATGGCAAATAACGAGTTTTTTAATAGTACCGAGAATTTAAATGATCTCGAGCACAATAATGGTCTTCTAAAAAATCAGGAAGATTTGTTGCTTTATCGTAAGGCATTAGGTCATACCAATGAGTTTGATACCTCAATTATCTACAACACATCTAAATCCATCCTGGATCCGTTAGGTCGTCCTGTACGTCGTACCCAGGTGCCGGATAATACTAAAAAAGTCTGGAATAGAATGAACCAGATTCTCTTCGATTACATGGTGGAAAAATATCCTGACCCGGATGAAGCATTGCTACTTGCCGGTGAAGCCAGTCTGGATGCTACCTGGCCGTTAACCTCACCGGGTGTGCCCAGTATTCGCATGCTGCATAATCACTTTATGGTGTTTAATAAAGACGTTTTACGTAACGCGAAATTAGCGGATAGCAACGACCCGAACCTTACCGATGGTGGTCAGCACAGTTTGTTTAAGTCCTATATGGGTGATGTGTATAGTGATTTCTTTGCATCGCTGGATTTTGATATTTTAATGCAGACGAGTAAGGGTTCATCAAAAATCAAGTTGACAGGTTATCCGCAAGGTTTGCCTAGCTGGAAAGTTCGAGGTGGCATCGAGGCATTAAAAGATATTAACTTCTGGAAAGAATATGACCAGATTTTAAAAGGTTTTATTGATTTCTATCGTGCTTTTTTTATGCAGGTTTCAACTAGAAATGCACCGGTTCCTAAAGCAGCATATTTTCCTGAGCAGATCGAAAGCATCCTGTTGTTTAATAACTGTTTCATGGGTTCGGCAAAAAAAGTGCGTGACCGGTGTGTGACTGATGCGAAATACGCCAATGCAATACGCTGGCAACCTGCGTTTAAGCAGTTAATCTATAGAAATGATGAAGGTGATTTAATTGTTACTATCAGTCAAAATTCGATTGGTAATGCGATTACGGAGCTTTTAGGTGTGGTGGTTAAACGTGTACCTGATGCGAATGCCTATGAAAAGGCCGAACCTGCATTGATCGAACAATTACTGGAAGTGCGTAATCGATTGATAGAAGCGGATTTAGGCGAGGGCATAGAAACGCCATATTGGCCGGCTTAAGTGTATGTCTGGTTGTCCACAGTTCTAAACTTTAAAAGCTTGAGCCGCAGAGATGCGGAGGTGCAGAGGGGAATTAGTTTTATTCGTCATTGCGAGCGAAGCGTGGCAATCCTCTACAGACGAATCAGCCGCTTAAAGGGGTTGCCACGCTTCGCTCGCAATGACATAAATATTTTTCTCTACGCCTCCGCGTCTCTGCGTTAAAAATCTTTTGACTTTGGTTCAAACACGCGATAATGACCACAATCAGAAATTAACATATGACTAACGGTAGTATTGTTGCAGGTAGATTTACTATAATGACAGGGTAATGAATACTTCAAAGCAAAAATTATTCGCCGGTTACGGATGTGAAGATGTTGATCCCTGTGGCTTTGTCAGTTTGATGGATCTATACGAAAACAACTACATGCGTGTACGTCGACTGCTGCCTGAATTATCTAAATTGCCGGAAACGTCAGTTTCGCATTTGCCCGGTTGTTTAAGTCTGCATCTGCTTATCCTTGAGCGTACCAAGTTCACCACAACGCTATGCCTTACTTATCAATTTGGTGAAGAGGGGCAGCGTGTTCCAGAACCGGCACTAACATTACGTATCTATCACGATGTGCATCAGGTCGAAGTGCTTACCGGTCATTTGCAGCATGGCCGTAATCAGTACGATCATGTGCCTGAAAAAGCGATTAAGATTAAATGGAAGTTAAATCGCTTCCTGTTCAAATGGCTGGGTTATTGTCTCTACCTCGGCCATCAATTTCCTGTCTCTGAATTAGCCTCAAAATCCGAGCAAAAACTGCTCAATAATCTGGTCGATATCGTTGGTCGAATAACGCCTAAATAAAACCTTTATTAAGGTGCGGGGAACCGTGGTCTGTGTTAATATCGAGTGCTTTATAAGACGCATTTCAATGCGCTATTTTTTTGGGTTTTAGATGACGCTTAAATTGTCTTAAAAGCCCTGCTATGGAATATGAAGCACATCTTAAATGACTGAATTTGCGAAAGAAATATCACCGGTAAATCTCGAAGACGAAATGCGTCAATCCTATCTGGATTACGCCATGAGTGTCATAGTTGGGCGCGCCTTGCCAGACGTTCGAGATGGTCTTAAACCTGTTCATCGTCGTGTCTTATTTGCGATGAGTGTTCTGGGTAACGATTACAATAAACCCTACAAAAAATCAGCCCGTGTCGTCGGTGATGTTATCGGTAAATATCACCCTCATGGTGATACCGCTGTATATGACACTATCGTTCGAATGGCACAGCCTTTCTCGTTGCGTTACATGTTGGTCGATGGTCAGGGTAACTTCGGTTCGGTTGATGGTGATGCGCCGGCTGCAATGCGTTATACCGAAGTGCGTATGTCGAAGATCGCGCATGAGTTACTTGCTGACCTGGATAAAGAAACGGTCGATTTTGCTGAGAACTACGACGGTTCAGAATCCGAACCGGTGGTATTGCCTACACGTGTACCGAATATGCTGATCAACGGTTCTACGGGTATCGCAGTGGGTATGGCAACCAATATGCCACCGCATAACCTCGGTGAAGTCATCAGTGCCTGTCTGGCGTTAATCGATAACCCTGATATGTCTATCGATGAAATTATGGAGCATATCCCGGCACCTGATTTACCAACGGCGGCATTCATCAATGGTGTCAAAGGTATTCGTCAGGCTTATAAAACCGGTCGTGGTCGTATGGTGATGCGTGCCCGTGCTGGAATTACTGAAAATGCCAAAGGTAAGCAGTCGATTATCGTTACTGAATTACCTTACCAGGTAAATAAGGCGCGTTTAATTGAACGTATTGCTGAGCTGGTGAAAGAAAAACGCATAGAAGGCATTTCTGCATTACGCGATGAGTCTGACAAAGACGGCATGCGAATTGTTGTTGAAGTCAAACGTGGTGATGTGGGTGATGTGTTGTTGAATAACCTGTACTCGCAGACAGCGATGCAGACAGCATTTGGCATTAATATGGTGGCGCTGGTTGAAGGCCAGCCGCAATTACTCAATCTTAAACAGATTCTTGACGCCTTCTTACGACATCGTCGCGAAGTCGTTACACGTCGTACCATATACGAATTAAAAAAAGCGCGTGCGCGTGCGCATGTATTAGAAGGTCTGGCCGTTGCCCTGGCCAATATCGATGAAGTTATCGAGCTAATCAAAAAATCTGAAAATCCTGCAGCGGCGAAAAAAGGCTTGCTGGAAAAAGTCTGGCCAGCAGGTGTCGTCCATGAAATGGTGGCACGTGCCACTTCCAATACGGCGGAAGGCACTGATTTAAGTGCGTCTCGTCCGGATGACCTGGATCCTCGATTTGGCTTAAAAGACGATGGTTATCATCTTTCTGAAGTACAGGCACAAGCCATTTTAGATTTAAAACTGCATCGTCTAACAGGACTAGAGCAAGACAAGATTGTTAACGAGTTCCAACTGATTCTTGATGTTATTAAAGAGCTCATTGAAATACTGTCTAATCCAGGGCGCCTGCTCGAAGTTATACGGGAAGAGCTTGAAGAAATTCGCGACAATTACAACGATGAGCGTCGCAGTGAAATCATGGCCGATGAGCTTGATTTCAATATGGAAGATTTAATTACCGAAGAAGACGTGGTGGTAACATTCTCACACGAAGGTTATGCCAAGTCGCAACAACTGGATGTATACAATACACAGCGCCGTGGTGGCCGGGGCAAATCTGCCACATCGATGAAAACAGAAGATTTCATCGATAAATTATTTGTTGCCAATACCCACGATACCTTGTTGTGCTTCTCCAGCGTCGGCAAAGTGTACTGGTTAAAAGTGTATCAATTACCGATGGCGGGTCGTGGTTCACGTGGTAAGCCGATTATTAATCTGCTGCCACTGGGAGAGGGTGAGCGTATTAATGCAGTATTACCGATACGTGATTATGATGAAGACCGATTTGTGTTTATGGCAACCAGCTCGGGTACGGTTAAAAAGACGGCATTGTCTAACTTCTCACGTCCACGTGCATCGGGAATTAAAGCCATCGAATTCCGTGATAACGATAAATTAGTTGATGTAGTTATCACCGACGGCAGCGATCACATAATGTTGATGGCTGATTCTGGCAAATCAGTACGCTTCTCTGAAACCGATGTTCGTTCAATGGGGCGCACAGCCGGTGGTGTTCGTGGTATCCGTATCACTGATGATCAGGAAGTGATTGCCATGATTAAAGTGGAAGCCGGTGGTTCCATTCTGACTTCAACAGAAAACGGTTACGGAAAACGAACTAATGTTGACGATTATCCACTAAAAGGTCGTGGTGGCCAGGGTGTGATTTCGATCAAGACCAATGAGCGTAACGGCAAAATTGTTGGTGCGGTTCAGGTTCAGGAAAATAATGACTTCATGATGATTACCAACAACGGTACTTTAGTTCGTATCGCTGTGGCTGATGTCAGTGAGATGGGTCGTAACACGCAAGGTGTCAGACTGATTCGTTTGACCAAAGGCGAGAAACTGGTCGAAATTGAAAAGATCGAAGTACTGGCTGTTGAAGAAGGTGGTGAGAGTGATGATAATTCCCCGCCGGATGAACCGACATCTGAAGAATAGAGCATAAGTAAAACACGTCATTGCGAGCGGTAGCGCGGCAATCTCCTAAAGCGATTCAATCGTCAACAAGAGATTGCTTCGTTCCTCGCAATGACGGAGTTTTATAGTTTAATCGAACAATGTTTATTTAATATAATCAATATGTTAATGATTAAATTTAAAGTAAATAATCATATAAATTCAATATAACAATCTAAATAAATTATGAGCAGAGTATACAATTTCAGTGCCGGTCCTGCCGCACTACCTACCGAAGTTTTAAAGCAGGCACAGTCAGAAATGCTGGACTGGAATGGTTCAGGCATGTCCGTCATGGAGATGAGTCATCGCGGTAAAGACTATATGTCAATTGCAACCAAGGCAGAAGTCGACTTGCGTGAGTTGATGGCTATTCCAGATAACTACAAAGTTCTGTTTCTGCAGGGCGGTGCGAGCAGTCAGTTTGCAATGGTGCCAATCAATTTGCTCAATGGTAAGAAAAAAGCGGATTACCTGCTAACGGGTCAATGGTCTAAAAAAGCGGTAGCGGAAGCAAAACGTTTCTGTGATGTCAATATAGTTGCAGATACGACAGACAGTAAATTTACAACTGTACCCGATGCGGTCAGTCTAAAATTTGATCCTGAAGCAGCTTATGTGCATTACACACCAAATGAAACCATCGCTGGTGTTGAGTTTGATTACATTCCAGATACCGGTGATGTGCCTTTAGTTGCCGACATGTCTTCAACCATTTTGTCTCGTAATATTGATGTTTCTAAATTTGCTGTGATCTATGCCGGTGCACAGAAGAACATCGGGCCTGCCGGATTAACCATCGTTATCATTCGTGATGATCTGGTTGGCAATGCAGATTCAAACATGCCAGTAATGTTAGATTACAAAACATTTGTTGATAATGACTCTATGTATAACACCCCGCCAACATACAGCTGGTATCTTGCAGGGCTGGTATTTGCATGGGGTCTGGAAAAAGGCGGGATGTCAGTCATTGAAGAAGTGAACAAACGAAAGGCTGCAAAACTTTATCAGGTGATTGATGACTCAGCGTTTTACAGTAACCCTGTTGATGTGAAATGCCGTTCATGGATGAATGTGCCTTTTATCCTTGCTAATGCCGATCTCGATGCGGCTTTCCTGGAGCAAGCGGCAACAAAGGGTCTGATGACATTAAAAGGTCATCGCTCAGTGGGTGGCATGCGTGCAAGTATTTATAATGCAATGACAGAAGCGGGTGTGGATGCGCTGATTGCGTTTATGAAAGAGTTTGAGAGTGCGCAAGCGTAGATAAATAACAATAGTTAACCACAGAGACACAGAGAGCGCAGAGAAAAAACTCAATAATATTCAGGCCAGAACCTAAATATTAAAAACTCTGTGTCCTCCGTGTCTCTGTGGTTAATCTTTATAAGTAAAAAAATTACTGGATCAACATCATGTTTAGTATCAAAACAATCAACAACATTTCCGATAAAGGCCTAAGTCGCCTACCATCAGAAACCTATGCCGTTAGTCCTGAAAACGATAATCCTGATGCAATAATTTTGCGTTCACAAAATCTACATGACATGGATATCCCTGCTAACTTAAAAGTGGTGGGTCGTGCAGGCGCAGGTACAAATAACGTTCCAGTTGAAAAATTAGGGGATCAAGGTGTTGTTGTTTTTAATGCTCCGGGTGCCAATGCTAATGCTGTGAAAGAACTGGTTATTGCCGGTATGCTGTTAGCATGTCGAAACATTTGCCAGGCTTGGCAATACGCCGAAAATGTTGAAGGCTCAGATGAAGAGCAAAATAAGGCAGTCGAAGCTGGCAAGAAAAAATATGTGGGTTATGAATTACCCGGTCGTACTTTAGGTGTGGTTGGTCTGGGCGCGATTGGTGTTGAGATTGCTAATGTTGCGGTTGCGCTCGGTATGCGTGTTATTGGCTTTGACCCGACTATTACAGTAAAAAGTGCCTGGAAAATGTCTTCTGATGTTGAAGAAATGGAAAACGTTGAAGAGTTAATTAAAGAAGCGGACTTCATCACTTTTCACGTACCACTAATAGACGCAACACGTGATCTCATGAACGCAAAACATATTGCGACCATGAAAGATGGCGCAGTAATCTTAAACTTCGCGCGACACGGTATCGTAAACGATGATGCTGTGCTGGACGCTTTAGAGTCTGGCAAGCTGGGAGCGTATGTTTGTGATTTTCCTGCACAAAAGTTAAAGAGTAATGACCGTGTAATCACTTTGCCGCATTTAGGTGCTTCGACTGCTGAAGCAGAAGAGAACTGTGCGATGATGATTGCTGATCAGATAAAAGATTTTCTTGAAAACGGCAATATTAAAAACTCAGTCAACTTCCCTGCAGTGAAATTACCTCGAGGAGGTAAGTCACGTGTTGCCTTAACGCATAAAAATATGCCTGATATGATTGCCAAAATTACGACTGCTGTGGGTGAGGCAGGTTTTAATATTCACCATATGCGCAATGAATCAAGAAATGAACTGGCTTATACTTTGATGGACATCGAATGTGAAATCGGTGAAGATTTAATCGAAAAATTTAGTATGATTGAAGGTGTACTGAAAGCACGACAGGTTTAATCGATCTAAAAACTTTTTTACCACAGAGGCACAGAGAACACGGAGAAAAATACGAGTATTATTTTGGTTGCGCCCTAGGCGCAATAAATCATAAAACCTCTGTGTTCTCTGTGTCTCTGTGGTTCAAAAATATTGAATTAAATGACGCAAAAAGACGACCAAAAAGACCCGCTAGCCGATATACGTAAACGTATTGATGAAATCGATAAATCGATTCAGTCGTTAGTGTCTGAACGTGCTTCCTGCGCTGCTGAAGTTGCCAAAGTAAAACAACAGCAGGGTGAGATTGGTCACTTCTACCGCCCAGAACGAGAAGCGCAGGTATTACGTGCGGTGATGGAACGAAATAATGGCCCACTTACTGACGAAAGTATTGCTGGTGTTTTTCGTGAAATCATGGCGGCATGCCTGGCTCATGAAAAACCTTTAAAAGTTGCTTTTCTTGGACCAGAAGGAACATATTCTCACTCAGCTGCAGCAAAACACTTCGGTAGTTTTATCGAGCCACAGCCTGTCGACAGCATTGAAGAAGTTTTTCGCATTGTTGAAGCCGGTGGCGCAAATTTTGGCGCTGTACCGGTAGAAAATTCCAGTGCAGGTGTGATTAATCATACGCTCGATTTATTTATGAAATCACCGTTGACTATTAGCGGTGAGGTCGCGCTTCGTATTCGCCATAATCTATTAACCGAACTGGATTCACTGGAAAAAATTGATCGTGTATACGCGCATCAACAATCATTGTTGCAATGTGATGCCTGGTTAAATAAAAATTTACCGAATGCAGAGCGCATTGCCATGAATAGTAATGCGCAAGCTGTTGTGCAGGCCAAAGAAAATGGTGCGGCTTCAATCGGTGGAACCATGGCGGCGGAAATTTACGATGTTCCGATTCTGGCATCGGATATTGAAGATGAACCAGACAACACCACACGTTTCGCAGTCATTGGGCAGCATATAGCACCGCCTAGTGGTGAAGACCGAACCAGTTTATTGGTGTTCGTGCAAAATAAACCCGGGTCTTTATACAATATTCTTAAACCTCTAGCTGCTCGAAATATTAGCATGAGTAATATCGAGTCTCGTCCTTCTCGCCGTGGTGTATGGGACTATGTTTTCTTTATCGATGTTGATGGTCATCGAGATGAGGCTGTTGTAAAAGAGGCTATTTCTGAAATAGAAAAAGCCTCAGCAATGGTGACCATTCTTGGTTCATACCCTAAAGCTGTATTGTAATAATGAAGCAAACATTTCTTGACCTTGCTACGCAGGGTGTACAGCAATTAACGCCGTATCTGCCGGGTAAACCCGTTGAAGAATTAGAGCGTGAACTGGGTATATCCAATTCGATTAAATTAGCATCGAATGAAAATCCGCTTGGACCAAGCCCACTTGCATTAAAGGCAATAGAGACGGTTTCATCATCAATTAATTATTACCCTGATGGCGGTGGCTTCGCATTAAGCAATAAACTTGCAGAAAAACATCAGGTTGATGTTTCGAATATAACACTAGGCAATGGCTCAAACGATATTCTTGAATTAGTGACACGAGCATTTTTAACACCGCAACTTTCTGCCGTATTCTCAGAACATTCGTTTGCCGTGTATCCAATTGTCGTACAGGCAGTTGGTGCCAGAGCAAATATAGCAAAAGCTTTTCCTGAAGATCATGAAACCATGCCATTGGGACATGACCCGGAAGCGTTACTCTCCCAGGTTGATGACACTACACGCATTATTTTTATAGCTAATCCAAATAATCCGACTGGCACCTGGTTATCACCGGATGCGCTGGAACAGTTATTTGAAAAAATAGCAGAGAACGTCATCATCGTTCTTGATCTGGCTTATACGGAATACATGGATAAAGAAATGAAGCCCCGCATTAATCAGTGGCTGCAAAGATTTCCTAATCTGGTTATCACGCAAACCTTCTCAAAAGTTTATGCTTTGGCAGGTTTAAGAATAGGGTATTCGATTTCAAATCCAGAGATAGCCGATGTATTGAATCGTGTCAGGCAGCCATTCAATACGAACATGCTCGCACAATCGGCAGCCATTGCATCACTGGACGATAGCGAGCACGTTACCACAAGTGTTGAAATGAATAATGCGGGTAAACGTTTTTTGCAGCATGCCTTTGAAGAGCTGGGCCTGAAACATTTGCCAACCATGGGTAATTTTATCTCGGTAAATGTGGCACAGGACGGATTGGCGTTGTATGAAAAATTATTGCAGCAGGGTGTTATCGTTAGACCTGTCGCGAATTATGCGATGCCAGAGTATTTGCGTATTACTATTGGTACACAGCAGCAAAACGAACGGTTTATAGAAACATTAAAACAGTGTTTGTAATATCCAGGCAATTTGCTATTCTGAAAGAAATTGCGGATTACAAATCGCGCCTACAATTTTAAAATAGCTGTAGGAGCGGAATTTATTCCGCGATGCCAGAACATATAAATTATATCCAGGCGCTAGATGCCTGATGACTGACTATAAACAATGCCAGCACTAATCAACAATCTATGCGTAATCGGTACCGGGTTAATCGGTGGTTCTTTGTGTCTGGCATTAAAAGAAGTGAATGCCTGTAATACAATCATCGGTGCAGGTCGTAGCGAAACAACATTACAGAAAGCAAAGCAGCTAAATATTATTGATGACTATAATTTAGATATCAGTGAAGCAGTAAAAGACGCAGACCTCATTTTCATTTCTGTCCCATTAGGCGCGATGCAAACGGTATTCGAAAAAATTGAAGCAGGATTAAGTGCTGCTGGTAATACACAAGTTATCATCACTGACGCTGGCAGCTCTAAAAAACAAGTTCAGGAAATAGCAGATAAAATATTTTCTGATAACGCTAAACGTTTTGTTGCAGGTCATCCAATCGCCGGCACAGAAAACAGCGGACCAGACGCAGCTTTTTCGGATCTATATAAAAATCGACGAGTTATTCTTACACCTTCTGAAGGAACAGATGATGAAGCGATTAGATTTGTCAGAACATTATGGGAAACCGTTGGCGCTGAAGTTGAAACCATGGGCGCTGAACATCACGATAAAATTTTAGCGGCTACCAGTCATCTGCCCCACATACTTGCATTTGGCCTGGTGCATTGCCTGGAAAACATTGATGATATCGAAGACGTATTTCGTTTTGCTGCCGGTGGTTTTCGAGATGTCACACGCATCGCATCCAGCGATCCAACCATGTGGCGAGATATCTGTTTGAACAATCAACAACCTATTCTCGATATGATGAAGCGTTATAGAGCTGAGCTGGATATGCTATATAATGCGCTGGAAGCGGGTGACGGTGAAAAACTAATGGAGGTTTTTCAACATGCCAAACAAACCCGGGATAAATTTACGCAATAGGACATCGGTTATATGAAATTCATCGTACAAGGCGGTTTGGAAAAATCAGGATTAAACGGCACCATACGTGTGCCGGGTGATAAGTCCATCTCGCACCGTTCTATCATGTTTGCTTCATTAGCAGAGGGGGTGAGTAACATCACCGGGTTTTTAGAAGGTGAAGACAGCTTGAATACCCTGCGCGCTTTTCAGGCAATGGGTGTGCATGTCGACGGTCCGGTTGACGGAAAAGTGAGTATCAAAGGTGTTGGAATGAACGGCTTACAAGCACCGGCTCATCCGCTAGATCTGGGTAACTCAGGCACATCCATGCGACTGCTTTCGGGTTTACTGGCGGGCCAGGCATTTGATGTAGAACTGAAGGGCGATGAATCTTTATCAAAACGTCCTATGAAGCGGGTAACGAATCCATTGTCTGAGATGGGCGCGAAAGTTGAAACTGCAGAAGGTGGCAAACCACCGCTTAAAATTCACGGCAATCAAAAATTAACGGGTATTCATTACACCATGCCGATGGCCAGTGCGCAGGTCAAGTCATGTTGTTTACTGGCTGGTTTATACGCGCAGGGCAAAACCTGTGTGACTGAACCTGCAGTGACACGTGATCATACCGAACGTATGCTAAGTGCATTTGGTTGTGAGGTCGAGGTAGGAGATTCAACGGTCTGTTTAAACGGTCCGGCGAAACTAATAGCAACTGACATTGACGTGCCAGGTGACATTTCCTCCGCCGCCTTTTTTATGGTCGGGGCAAGCATTGCTGATGACGCAGATATTACACTTGAACATATTGGTATTAATCCGACACGTACCGGTGTCATTAATATCCTTAAATTAATGGGCGCGGATATTACCACCTCCAATCAGCAGGAAGTGGGTGGCGAGCCAGTCGCCGATATCAGAATTAAAAGTGCGCAATTAAAAGGCATACATATCCCGGAAGGTCTGGTGCCACTCGCGATTGATGAGTTTCCCGTATTATTCGTTGCCGCAGCTTGCGCCGAAGGACAGACGGTAGTTAGCGGCGCTGAAGAATTGCGAGTAAAAGAAAGTGATCGCATTCAGGTCATGGCTGATGGTTTGCAGGCATTAGGAGTGAATGCCAAATCAACAGATGATGGCATGATTATTCAGGGTGGAGAAATTGGTTCGGGTATTGTGCACAGTCATGATGATCATCGAATTGCGATGGCATTTGCCATGGCTGGTCTGTGCGCGAATGGTGAAATCCATATCGAAGATTGCGACAATGTGAATACCTCTTTCCCTGATTTTGCCGGATTGGCTGCTTCTTGTGGGTTGTCGATTCAGGTTATTAATGATTAATTGACTAAAGAATATCCGTCATTGCGAGCGCAGCGCGGCAACCTCTCTAAGCGACAGTGTTATTTGCAGAAGATTGCCGCGCTGCGCTCGCAATGACGACTAGACATAAATTATGAATAAAAATTCTCCCCAGGTCATTTGCCTTGACGGCCCTAGTGGCGTCGGCAAAGGCACCATCTGTCTTGCTGTTGCTGAACATCTCAACTGGCATATTCTCGATAGCGGTTCGTTGTACCGTATCACCGCGTTGGTGGTATCAAGGCAGTTTCCTGATATTGATGTGACTACTATCGATGTGGCACAACTTGCCGATATTGCATTAAACTTATCCGTTTCTTATCAGCAGGTAGATAATGACCTGGTCATTTTGCTGGGTGGTGAAGACATCACAAAGCTTATCCGTAACGAAGAAATGGGGGCAAAAGCCTCGCAAGTCGCGGCCATTCCAGCCGTCCGCGAAGCCTTATTAGCCCGTCAGCGCGCGTTTTTACAGCAACCGGGTCTGGTTGCCGATGGCCGGGATATGGGGACGGTAGTTTTTCCAGATTCGGTGCTAAAAATATACTTGACGGCCAGTCCGGAAGAAAGGGCGCAAAGACGCTATAAGCAGTTGAAAGACAAAGGAATAGATGTTAATCTCTCTTCCCTCGTTGAAGACTTGCGTCTTCGTGATGAACGCGATATGAATCGGGAGACAGCTCCGCTGAAGCCTGCATCAGATGCAATCATCATCGATACGACCGAACTTGATATACAACACGTGACATTAGCTGTCATGAATTGGGTCAATGAACGAGTGAATGCTCGATTGAGCTAGGGACTCTTTAAAGTCCCTTCTCCCTCTGGGACGCCTACATGGATGTAGGTGGTAGAGTAAAGCAGGAGCACTTACCGAGAAGGTTAGGATGAGGGTTCTTTATTGGTGGTCTGTCACATGGCAGGCTGTTTTATTAACTTAACAGTGTTTCATTTGCTAGATACCATATTTGATTTATAAAAAAGTATGGTGTCACTCCAAAAGTAAATAGACACACAATCAAAAAATATTATGTCTGAAAGTTTTGCAGAATTATTCGAAGAAAGCCTGAATCAAACAGAGATGAGTGCGGGTAACGTTGTTATCGGTACTATCGCTGATATATCTGATGGCTACGTTGTTGTCTCAGCAGGTTTGAAATCAGAAGGTATTATCCCAGTTGCGCAATTCACCAACCTACAAGGTGAATTAGAAGTTAGCGTTGGCGACGAAGTTGAAGTGGTATTAGAAGCGGTTGAAGATGGATACGGTGAAACCCGTCTGTCTCGTGAAAAAGCCAAACGTGCTAAAGCCTGGATTACCCTTGAAAAATCATTTGAAGCAGAAGAAATCATTACCGGTATTATCACAGGTAAGGTTAAAGGTGGCTTCACCGTTGAGTTGGGTGATATCCGTGCATTCCTGCCGGGTTCACTTGTTGATGTTCGTCCAGTACGCGATACCGCTTACCTGGAAAACAAAGACCTTGAATTCAAAATTATTAAATTAGATCAGAAACGCAACAACGTTGTCGTTTCTCGTCGCGCTGTTGTTGAAAACGAATACAGCGAAGAGCGCGAAACACTGCTTAACAGCATTGAAGAAGGCAAACCAATCAAAGGTGTGGTTAAAAACCTTACTGATTACGGTGCCTTCCTTGATCTGGGTGGTATTGATGGTCTGCTACACATCACAGACATGGCCTGGAAACGTGTACGTCATCCTTCTGAGATTGTTGAAGTGGGTACTGAAATCGAAGTTATGGTACTTAAGTTCGATAAAGAGAAAACTCGCGTATCACTTGGTCTGAAACAACTGGGTGAAGATCCATGGGCTGAAATTGCTCGTCGTTACCCTGAAGGTTCACGTCTGTTCGGTAAAGTTAGTAACATCACTGATTACGGCTGTTTCGTTGAGATCGAAGACGGCGTCGAAGGTCTGGTTCACGTTTCTGAAATGGACTGGACTAACAAGAACGTTAATCCTGCAAACATCGTTACTTTAGGTGAAGAGAAAGAAGTCATGATTCTGGATATCGACGAAGAACGTCGTCGTATCTCTCTTGGCATGAAACAGTGTCAGGCGAATCCATGGGATGAGTTCTTTGCGACACATAATAAAGGCGATAAAGTTTCTGGTACCATCAAATCAATCACTGATTTTGGTGTATTCGTTGGTCTTAACGGTGAAATCGATGGTCTTATTCACATGTCTGACATCTCATGGGATGATGCTGGTGAAGAAGCGGTTCGTGATTACAAGAAAGGCGATACCATTGAAGCGGTTGTTCTTTCTATTGATGCTGAACGTGAGCGTATTTCACTGGGTATCAAGCAGATGGAACAAGATCCAGTTTCTACCTACATAGCAGAGAACAAGAAAGGTTCGTTTGTTACTGGTACAGTATTATCTGTGGATGCAAAAGCTGCCATTATCGATTTAGGTGAAGGTGTTGAGGGTACATTACGTGCCTCTGAACTTTCACGTGATCGTGTAGAAGATGCAAGCACAGTACTTAAAGTTGGCGACGAAGTCGAAGCTAAATTGATGGGTGTAGACCGTAAGAATCGCGGTATCGCACTGTCTATTAAAGCGAAAGACTACGATGATGAATCTGAAGCATTGAAAGACTTCTCAGATAATCAGGACGCTAGTAGTGGTGCTGCACCTACTTTAGGTGATTTAATGAAAGAGCAAATGAAATCTGACGATTAATTTGTTCGTTGTCATTTCGAACGCGAGTGAGAAATTTTGAAATTTGTTAAGAATACTCACTCACGTTCGAGAAGACTGATTTTTGAAAAGTTTTTTGATTGTTAGTAATAGTTGAAATAACGACGGTTGATATAACAACAGAGGAAGGATTAGTAATATGGCTGAAGAAATGCAAACAAATGCAATGATGAAATCAGAGCTGATTGAACGTATTGCGCGCAAACAAAGTCATCTTGCCTATAAGGATGTTGAGCTGGCAGTTAAAAGTATGCTGGAACAAATGAGCAATTCATTATCTGGCGGTGAACGAATCGAGATTCGTGGTTTTGGTAGTTTTTCATTACACTACCGTCCACCACGCGCTGGTCGTAATCCAAAAACAGGTGGTTCGGTAGCGTTACCGGGTAAACATGTACCTCATTTCAAACCAGGAAAAGAGCTACGTGAAAGAGTCAATGCATCAATGCTTAAAGAAGCCAGTTGATATTTCGATCTTACATAACCATTACTAAACAATTATTATCTGTTAATACTTTCCTAATTTTTATCAAACGTTTTTCAACGTTGGGTCTGATGCATCGACGTGTTTGATTTTTCACAAATGCCAGTTTGGTCGCTAGCAATTATTCCAGTTGCAGTCGGATTTTTATGGTTGCTGTTTCGTACCAGGCAAACACATAAAAAACAACAATCCACATTATCTTCTGAATACTTTAAAGGTTTAAATTACCTGCTTAATGACGAACAGGGAAAAGCCCTGGATGTGTTCGTTAAACTTGTAGAATCGAACTGGGATACCATCGATACCCACTTTACTCTAGGTAAAATTTACCGAAAAAATGGCGAGATGGATAAAGCCATCAAGATACATCAGGGATTAATTGCCAGACCTTCTTTACCTGAACGATACCGCGGTAAAATCTTACTAGAGCTGGGTTATGACTATCTTGGTGCAGGCTGGTTTGATCGTGCAGAAGGTTTGTTTAAAGAAGTGCTAATACAGGACGAAAAATCAAAAGAAGCACGACATAATCTGATTCTTATTTACCAACAAGAAAAAGACTGGTTCAAAGCAATCGATATAGCAGTCGATCTTTTTTCAGAAAACCCGGCAGTAATGGGGCCAATGATTGCACATTACTATTGTGAGTTAGCCGATATTTGCAGAATTAAAGGTGATATTAGTCAATTGGAAATCAACGCCAATAAAGCCTTACGTTATGATGCGTCCTGCGTTCGTGCAACTATCTTATTGGCCGATCAGGTAAAAGCTTCAGGCGAAGATAAAAAAGCCATTAAAATATACGAAGACATTGAAAAGCAAGATGCAGAGTCAATGATACTGGTGATTGATTCCTTGCTTGAATGTTATGAAAATTTATCGCAACAAGATAAATTATATGATTACCTGGTGGCACTTCAAAATCGTAATGAAAATTTATTTTTACAAAACGTTATTGCTACCGTGTTAGAAAAAGCACAAGGTAAACAGGCAGCCATCGACTATTTATCAGATAAGGTAAAACACCAACCGAGTCTGGAAGGTCTGCAAAAACTGGTCTCTTACAAAGAAAAAGATATCGATGCGGATAAAGTGTTTAGTGATCTAACCACTGCTATATCTATCATGCAGAAAGACAGTGTGGAATACAAATGTCAAAAATGTGGCTTCAGCACGAATACACATTATTGGTTATGCCCAGGCTGCAATCACTGGGGAACAGTTAAACCCAGTATTATTGAACACGATCATTAATAATAAATAATTCTTTGCCAAAAAAATATGGGAACGAGAAAACTGTAGGAGTGGATTGTAATCCACGATGCAGGTGTCAAAGAATAAAAATATTGCATTAATAATATACAACTATGAAAGAATCCTCCCCAGTAATCGTCGCTTTAGACTTCCCATCAAAAAAAGAAACCATGCAGTTGGTTGATAAACTAGAGCCTACTCTGTGCAGACTTAAAGTCGGTAAAGAGCTTTTCACTCGTTGTGGTCCGGCACTAGTGAAACAACTAGTCGATAAAAACTTCGATGTCTTCCTGGATTTAAAATACCACGACATTCCCAATACTGTAGCCAAAGCCTGTGTGTCTGCAGCTGAATTAGGTGTGTGGATGTTAAACGTGCACGCTCTGGGTGGTGAAAAAATGATGGCAACAGCAAAGCAGGCGCTAGAATCAAATAGTAACAGCGACTCACCGCATTTGATTGCCGTAACATGGTTAACCAGCAGTGGGCAAACAGAACTGGATGCATTAGGTATAAACATGACACCGCAGGAAATGGTTTCAAGACTGGCAATAATGACGCAAAATGCTGGGCTTGATGGGGTAGTGTGCTCCGCACAAGAAGCGCCAATGCTCAGGCAAAGCATGAATAAAAACTTTTTATTAGTGACCCCAGGCATACGACCTGCTGATGCCAGTCAAGATGATCAATGCCGAATAGTAACACCAGAAAAAGCCATGCAAGACGGATCGTCATATCTAGTAATCGGTCGACCAATCACGCAGGCAGCAGAACCCTATAAAGCCTTAAAAGAAATTGTAAACAGTCTGATTCAATAATACTTCTATACTAGTACCACATTAAGTTCCCTCTCCCACTGGGAGACGACTACAAGGATGTAGTCGGTAGGGCGCCGCAGGAAGCTAAAGCCGAGGGCCAGGGTGAGGGCGCTTTTAAAGACGCCGATAATTTATATCAAGTCTATATCCTTGTAAGAATCCACTTACAAAAACTAAAGCTAATACCTGATAGCTGCCTACAATAAAACCATATAATCTCACTCCTCCAATTAAGGTAACAATCAAAATATATCCAGGGAGGATAATCATGAAATTATTTCAAACACTATTTTTAACCGCCATCTTTCTTTTTTCTTCAGCTGTTTTTGCTGGCAAAGTTAGTATTAATAATGCCACTGCTGAGCAAATTGCTACTGCCATGACGGGAGTAGGTGAGAACAAAGCAAAAGAAATAGTTAAATATCGAGGCACTCACGGTAAATTCAAATCCATTCAGGATCTGGAAAATGTTGATGGTATTGGAAGCAAAACAGTAGAAAAAAATAAAGACAAGATTACTTTGTAATTATTAATCTTTAAAAAGTAAAAAAGGCCTGATTTTCAGGCCTTTTTTACTGCCAGTAAGTGTTATCTAGAGCCAAATTATCTGAAGTAATTTTTCTGAAGGTGACAGGTTTGTAATGGTAGTAATTATGGCATACACTTGTACATACAAATGAATGTACATATATGGTTATGGAAGACTATGCGATTTGAATGGGATGAAGAAAAAAATCGGTTGAATATACAGAAGCACGGTATTAACTTTAATGACGTAGTTCATATGTTTGATTACCCGATGATAGTAAATTTAGACGTCCATGATGATTACAAAGAAAATCGCTGGATTGGTATCGGCATGATGAAGTATCACATTGGTGTTGTTGTTTATACTGAACGTATAGGTGATGTGATCCGAATTATATCTGCCCGAAAAGCAAATAAGCGAGAGGTTAACCACTATGTCAAAAATATCAAAAACCAATAAGAAACGTACAATAAAGGTAAAAGATGAAAATATTGATTACAGCGACATTCCAGAACTGAATGAAGCTTTTTTTCAAAATGCAGAAGTACGCTTACCAACGAAACAGTCTGTTACGATAAGATTAGATAGGGATGTTTTGATGTGGTTTAAAGGGCAGGGTAAAGGCTACCAAAGCCGAATAAATAAGCTGTTACGTATTTATATGAATGCACATCAGTGAAATTTATGAAAATCTATTTGATAAGTTTAAAACGAAAACATTGAAGTTGCTTTATGGGATAAATCGAGAGCGACCTCTACAGTATAGATAAATATAATAAAGAACTTATGATAATGACGCCGTCATCCTGAAAGTTAGTGAAGGATCTAAGCGTCTAGAGTAAGAGCTCCATGGAGTGGGTCTTGCCATAGTGACACTAGTCATGTAGTGTTGGAGGGGCTTTCTTTCGCGAAAAGATTAAGTCCAAATCTAAACAAATGGAATGATGCGTATCTGCTAAATGGAAATTATGGATATTTTTAACTACACCTCTCGATTTATTAAATTTAAAGTTCTTGTTTTACTACTAATCTCACTAGTATCAATTAATGCAATTTCAGAAACGTTTCAATTAGGTGACGTGGTCTAATTGATTATTACAACTCAGTTAAGGATAATTTACTTAACTGAGGAAATCAAAATGGTAACACGCAAGAAATATTCAAAAGAATTTAAACTGGATGCGGTGAGTCTGGTGATAGAC
>Ga0316209_1000690_pt1 | contig 49993 bp, 46 predicted proteins | sample 6monopyrite_MG_FD_204945 | JGI IMG/M metagenome (GOLD analysis project Ga0316209, IMG submission 204945) | Microbial mat bacterial communities from mineral coupon in-situ incubated in ocean water Damariscotta River, Maine, United States -... | ecosystem: Environmental > Aquatic > Marine >... | reverse complement strand
CAATTTCATTGAAATGTTTTACAATCCAGTCAAGCGGCATAGCCACATCGGAAGCGTGTCTCCCGCTAGATTTGAAGAAGACTATTTTTCGAGGCTAGAAAGTGTCTAGTAAAGTCTGGGAAGTCCAATCAAAGACAAGTCCACAGTCTCTTCATACTCTTTGTTCTTTATATTCACCATGAGTAGCAAAGGTTGCCATCAGGAGGAACTTTTTGCCTCTATGACAAGCTTTAATATCTTAATGTTTTTTTTAACTCATTGAAATTAAATAAATAAATTTTATTGGCGTGACCATTGCATTGTTTTTGGTGAGTTATAAACCCACAGGAGCTCGACAGTGGCATTTAATCTGGATAACGCATTTGGAATTCACGGGGAAGTACTAAAGTTACGCGCTCAACGTACTGCGCAAATAGCTTCAAATATTGCCAATGTGGATACACCAAATTATAAATCGAAAGACATTGATTTTCAAACAGCGATGAAACAGGTGAAGCAGTCCAGTGACGTTTCAACTCTGAATCGTACGCAAGCGGGGCATATGACAATCTCGGGCGACTCGGCTTCGTCGCCACCGTTGTTATATCGTGTGCCAACGCAGCCTTCCATCGATGGTAATACAGTGAATGCTCAATTTGAGCAAGCACAGTTTGCAAAAAATGCGGTTGAATATCAGGCCTCATTTAACTTTCTTAACGGTAGCATAAAAAGGTTGTTGACAGCGATCAGAGGAGAATAATCGTGTCATTAATTAATATATTTAATATTTCGGGTTCTGCGATGAATGCGCAATCAGTCAGACTTAATACGACGGCCAGTAATCTTGCGAATGCTGAAAGTGTAAGTGGTACTGAAGCCGGTGCTTATCGTTCAAGACAGACAGTTTTCGAGACAATGCTAGATCGTACTACAGGTGAGGTCAGGGGCGTTAATGTGACTGAGGTGGTTAAGAGTGAGGCACCGGTAATGAAGCAGTTTTCACCGGGTAATCCAATAGCAGATGAAGATGGTTATATTTATCGCTCAAACGTGAATGTGATGGAAGAGATGGCAAATATGATTTCGGCATCGCGTTCATATCAAAATAATGTCGAAGTAATGAATACATCAAAACAGATGTTGATTAATACCCTGAGACTGGGTCAATAACATGAATCGATTGATACCGGAGAATTAATATGGCCGTAATAGAGCAAAGCGTGTTGGAAAATCTTAATATCGCTCAGCGTCCGCAACCCAAAGGTAATGGTGAGTTGGGGCAAAAAGAGTTTCTTAAATTGATGACGGCACAGATGAATAACCAGGATCCGATGAAGCCGATGCAAGACGGTGAGTTTTTCTCTCAAATCGCACAGTTTAGTAGTGTGGCTGGGATTCAGGAGTTACAGGGATCTTTTGCACAGGTGGCTTCCGCACTGCAATCAAATCAGGCGTTGCAAGCCTCTACAATGGTTGGACGAACAGTGATGATTCCATCTAATGAGGCTGTCTTTGATGGGCAGACCTTAGTAAGTGGAAAGGTTAGTGTTGCCAATGCTACTTCAGATCTAACCATTAATATTTATGATAAATCTGGCCAGTTAGTTAGGTCACAACAAATGGGAAGTCAAAGGTCAGGCGTGGTCGATTTTTCATGGGATGGTCGTACTGATGATGGAGAGCAACTCGGCGCTGGTAATTATACAATTGAGGCCATTGCGCAAACAGGCGGTGAAAGTATTGAGCTTGGTACCTTGCTTGCTGAAAAGGTAGAAAGTGTCACGCTCGGTAACGATGGCGTGACATTGGATCTAGCGAGTGACCGCTCTGTGCCATTGTCTGGCGTCAAACAGGTTATGTAACCGTATTTTTTTGTAGAGGAGAAGTAATATGCCATTTCGTACAGCATTAAGTGGGTTGAATGCAGCATCAGCAGAACTACGTGTCATTGGTAATAATGTTGCCAATGCGAGTACTACGGGCTTTAAAAAATCACGGATCGAGTTCGCAGATATCTTTGCATCATCGAATCTAGGGGCGTCATCCAATGCCATTGGTAGTGGCGTCAAAATTTCATCCGTGACCCAGCAGTTTAGCCAGGGAAATATTGGTTTTACGGATAGTAACCTCGATCTTGCGGTAAGCGGGCAAGGGATGTTTGTGCTTGATGATAACGGTGTGCGGGTCTATTCACGTGCCGGTGCCTTTGGTGTAGACCGCAACGGTTTTGTAAGTAATAGTCAGGGGCAGGTGCTACAGGGTGATATTGCCGATAGCAATGGTAATTTAACCAATACAACCGGTTCACTACAGCTGGACTTTTCAAATATTAATCCTCAAGCAACGACCGTTGCAAATATCGGGCTAAACCTGGATTCATCGCAGACTATTCCGGGAGCCACACCGACGACCAACCTTACTGTGCCAGCGGGCACAATACTGGATGAAGATCGAGCTCTGGCCACACCAGTACTTGGCCCTTCATTCAATATGCGAGATAACTATGGGGTGAATACTTCGGCCGCGATTGAGTATGAGCGAACCGGTGCGAATACCTGGACGGCGACATTACTGGATAACAGTACAGGCGTAAGATTTCCAGCCACGGCAACCATTGATACCAGCGGTGTCTTGCCCACGCCGAGTTCATTAACCTTTAACTGGGTGCCTCAATCGGGCGCTGGTTCGGGTGCACAGAATCCGGTTGTGATGACCACCAGTATCGCAGCAGTGACATTGGTTCCTGCCGCTGCAGATGGTGATACGACGGCGGCAACGGTGGCGACAGTAAACAACGGTACTGCGCAGGTTGCCTTTAATCCAACGGATGCCTCAACCTATAATAACTCTACTTCGATGACAGTTTTTGATTCTCAGGGAACATCAAATTTAATGACGATGTATTTTCGTAAAGGGAATCAGGCGAATGAGTGGGAGTCATTTGTTTATTCTGATGGGCAGCGTGTTGATGCGCCCGTCGGATCACCGGGACAGCAAATTCAGTTTACAACTGGTGGGCAAATCTCAGTTCCGATTGCGCCATCATCACTGACCATCCCAGCCTATAATCCAGGAGGAGGGGCATCGCCGATGAATGTGAATATTAATTTGGCGGATGTCACCCAGTTTGGTAGCCCGTTTAGCGTTGCTTCACTGACTCAAGATGGGTATGCGACGGGACAGCTGAGTGGTATCGATATCAGTGATACCGGTATTGTCCTTTCTCGTTTTACCAATGGTCAAACACGAACATTAGGACAGGTGCAGCTAGCAAATTTTACTAATCCTCAGGGGCTACGTCAGTTAGGTGATACTACTTGGGCCGAGTCGTTTGAGTCTGGGCAGGCGGTAGTGTCACAACCTGGTACATCAGGTCTTGGACTAGTGCAATCGGGAGCGCTGGAAGGCTCTAATGTTGACCTGACTGAACAGCTTGTGAGCATGATCACTGCACAGCGAAATTTTCAGGCCAATGCGCAGGTGATTTCCACGGCCGATACGATTACGCAGGCCATTATCAATATCCGTTAATGGCTGAGTGATTATTTAGGAGTTCGAATATGGATCGTATGCTTTATCTTTCGATGTCAGGTGCTAGTCATTCAATGAAGGCGCAGGCGGTGAATGCGAATAATCTGGCTAATGTTAACACGACCAGTTTTCGCGCTGATTTAGCAACTTTTCAGAGTGTGCCTGTGGAAGGTGCGGGACTTAATAGCCGTGTCTATAGTGTGGCACGTGGTAACGGTGTCGACCTTTCGCAGGGCACGATGGTTACAACTGGACGTGAGTTAGATGTGGCCATTAACGGAGATGGCTGGTTTGCGATACAAAAGGTTGATGGTGGTGAGGGCTTTACCCGTGCCGGTAACCTTCGTGTTTCTTCGTTTGGGCAATTAGAAACGGATCGTGGGCAACCTGTGATGGGAAATAGTGGTTTGCCCATCATCATTCCGCCTTCAGAAAAAATAGAAATTGCCCCTGACGGGACGGTCTCTGCTCTTCCAGTCGGGCAGACTGCATCGAGTATGGTGGTGATAGATCGGATAAAAATGGTTAATCCTGATCCTGCCACTATGCAGAAAGGGAATGATGGCGTGATGCGCCTCAATGACGGTACAACCAGTGTCGCTGATGCGGCGGTGAGACTCTCATCCGGCATGTTAGAAGGGAGTAATGTGAATGCGGTTGATTCGATGGTCAGTATGATTGCCCTGGCCCGGCAGTTTGAGATGGGCGTCAAAATGATGAAGACCGCAGAGGATAATGACAGAGCATCGGCACAGTTGTTGCAGATGAGTTAGGTATGAGTCAATCACGATTACGAATGAATCGCAAAAACTGATATCACGGAACAGATGTAGTAAGAGGATGAAGTTATGACAAGTCAGGCACTTTGGATAGCAAAAACAGGGCTCGATGCTCAGCAGACAAGAATGTCTGTGATCTCGAATAATCTTGCCAACGTCAATACCACGGGTTTTAAACGGGGTCGTGCGGTGTTCGAAGATCTGCTCTATCAAAACGTACGTCAGGTTGGCTCACAGTCCTCACAGGACACCCAGTTACCAACAGGATTGATGTTGGGGACAGGTGTGCGCACCGTGGCAACAGAAAAGCTTTTTACACAAGGGAACAGCGTTGAAACCAAGAGTCCACTCGACATGGGAATTCAAGGGCGTGGTTTTTTTCAGATTCAGCAACCAGATGGAACACTCGCATATACGCGAGATGGCTCGTTCCATCTTGATGCGCAGGGGCAAATAGTGACCGCAAGCGGCAATGTTTTGCAGCCAGCTATCACCATTCCTGAAAATTCACTGAGTATCACGATTGGTGCTGATGGTAGTGTCAGTGTGACTCAGCAGGGAAGTTCCACTCCGACTAATGTGGGTAACGTGCAGTTGGCTGATTTCATCAACCCGACAGGACTGCAACCGATTGGACAGAATCTATTGCTGGAGTCTGCATCGAGCGGCTCACCACAAACCGGTACGCCGGGGGTAACCGGCATCGGCACCCTCTCACAAGGAACGCTGGAGACTTCCAACGTCAATGTAGTTGAGGAGTTGGTGGGTATGATTGAGGCACAGCGTGCCTATGAAATGAATTCCAAAGCGATATCAGCTTCTGATCGTATGCTGCAGTTCATTAACAATAACCTTGGTTGATAACAAAAAGGTAGTTGGTATGCTGGCCCTGAATATAAAGTTGACGATGAGTGTTGTAGGGATACTGATATTGAGTGGCTGCGCATCGGCTCCTACACAAAAAATCACGACCGCAGAAGACATTTTTGCAATGGCGGCACCGGCACGAACTGACAACGGTTCGATTTTCCAGTCCACGAGCGGGATGGCATTGTATGAAGATGTAAAGGCCCGTAGCGTGGGAGATATGATCACCATCATCCTTTCGGAACAGACTAATGCAAGTAAGTCAGCCAGTACCAGTACCTCGAAAGACAATGCCGTAGATGTTACCAATCCCACATTATTAGGCTTGCCGACAGCATTTAGTTCCTCCCTGTTGAGTAGTCGTGACATGAGTCTTGCTTCTTCACTGGAGTCGAGCAAAAGCTTTTCGGGCGAGGGCGATAGTGCACAGAGTAATCAGTTAAGCGGTAGTGTGACGGCAATGGTGACGAGTGTGCTACCGAATGGTTATCTTCGTGTTGAAGGTGAAAAAAATATCAGCATTAATCAAGGTGAGGAATATGTACGTATTAAGGGCATTATTCGACCCGTGGATATTCGTTCAAATAACAGTGTGCTTTCGACTCAGGTTGCCAATGCAGTGATTTCATACGGGGGTAATGGTGTGATTGCCAACTCTAATGACATGGGGTGGCTAGGTAAGTTTTTTAATAGCAAGTGGTGGCCGTTCTAATATCAATGTATGTAGTTAATCGCGCTAAAACAGGACACTCAGAGATGACAAGAAAATGGTTCAAAGTAACGACGGTATTGGTTGGATTACTAATGTCCCATTTCGCACATGGAGAACGTATCAAGGATCTTGCCAATGTTGCCGGTGTACGTGCCAACCAACTGGTGGGATATGGGTTGGTAGTGGGGCTTGATGGCACGGGTGACCAAACCAGCCAGACACCTTTTACTATACAGAGTATGTTAAGTATGTTGGCGCAATTCGGTATTACATTACCACCAGGGACTAATCCTCAGTTAAAAAATGTAGCGGCAGTTTCCCTCCACACATCATTACCGCCATTTGCAAAACCTGGGCAGTCGCTCGATGTCACAATTTCCTCACTGGGCAATGCTAAGAGTTTACGAGGGGGGAGTTTATTGATGGCGCCTCTTAAAGGTGCTGATGGTAATGTCTATGCGATTGCTCAGGGTAGTCTTATCGTCGGTGGCTTTGGTGCCGCCGGCAGCGATGGCTCTAAGATTACGGTGAACATTCCAAGTGTTGGACGTATTCCCGGTGGTGCCACTGTTGAGCGTGCCGCGCCAACGCCGTTTGGTACACAGGAAAATATTGTGTTAAATCTTCACGGCCCAGATTTCACCACGGCGCGGCGCGTGGCTGAAGCGATCAATAGCGCGATAGGGATAGGTACTGCTTATCCGGTTGATGCTTCATCGGTCAAAGTAAACGCGCCTATCTCACATGCACAGCGCGTGATGTTTGTTTCGATTATAGAAAATATTACGCTTGAGCCGGGGGAAGCCTCGGCCAGGATTATTGTTAATTCACGAACCGGCACGGTGGTGATAGGTCGTCATGTAAGAGTGACCTCTGCTGCGGTCGCTCATGGGAGTCTGACGGTGACGATTGCCGAACAACCCGTTGTTAGTCAACCAACAGGGCCGCTCTCTGGTGGTTCAACCGTAGTGGTGCCGGCCTCGGACATCGAAATAAGTCAGGAAAATAATCGTATGTTTCTGTTCAATCCAGGCATCTCATTGAATGAAATCGTACAGGCGGTTAATCAAGTGGGCGCAGCACCGGGTGATTTGATTGCAATATTGGAAGCGCTAAAAGAAGCCGGCGCGTTACGTGCTGAGCTAATTGTCATTTAACGGTATCGGGTTAAGCGATAATGAACTCACCTGCATCATCTGTTTATACTGATTTTCATGGGCTTTCACAGCTACGTGCAGATGTACGCAATGAGGCATCTGATGAGTCGATTGAACAAGTTGCTAGCCAGTTTGAATCGATTTTCACTCAGATGATGCTCAAAAGTATGCGGAATGCCAGTCCTGCAGAGGGTGGCCTATTCGATAATGATCAGAGCAAAATGTATAGTGAAATGTTTGATAAACAAATCGCTCTGACGATGTCAGAAGGACGTGGAATCGGTTTAAAAGAGATGCTAATGCGGCAGTTGGGCGCGACGAATGCGATACCTGAGAGTAGTGATGTAATGACACTCAATCCACTACCCGCACGGATGTTAGAAAAAAATCCAGTTGAATTACCACAGCTTGAAAATGAGCTTGGGTACCGTGCTGGTCAAATCAATTCGCCGCGTGAGTTTGTCAATGAGATGAGGGACGATGCACAACGAGCCGCCGCTGTGCTTGGTGTTGCGCCAGAGGTACTGATATCACAGGCAGCATTGGAAACAGGCTGGGGTAAGGCCATTATTCAGGATCCAAATGGAAAAAGTAGCCATAATCTGTTTGGCATTAAAGCGGATGCACGCTGGCAAGGTGAGCGTGTTGCGGTACCGACGATCGAATACGAAAATGGTGTGGCTAGTAAACAAATTCATATGTTTCGAGCATATGCATCTTATGCTGAAAGTTTTAATGATTATGCTAACTTTATTCAGTCAAATCCACGTTATGAAGATGCACTGTCTGTGGTGTCCAATCCACAGAAATACCTGGCAGCATTACAACAGGCTGGGTACGCAACAGATCCTGAGTATGCTACTAAAATAAATAGAATATTGGGGTATGATGTGGTCAATAAAACACCTGTTCTTGATCAGAGTTCAGGCTATCAGCCGTTAATATAATAGGGTAGGTGCCATATGTTTCATGTCTCTATTTCAAATTCCATGACTATTAATGGCATGTGCGATATACAGTACACTATCGCAGACTGGAGCAGATAATATGTCTAATATTTTATCATCCGGTGTCTCAGGTTTACTCACGGCACAACGTGCACTAGCAACTACATCGCAAAATATTAATAACGTTAATACTGAGGGTTATAGTCGTCAGCGTGTGGAACAGGCCGCGCGTGCACCTGATGCTTCGGGTTATGGTTTTGTAGGTACTGGAGTAAAAATTTCATCAATAGAGCGTGTTTATGATGGTTTTATTTCTAATCAATTAATTAGTGGCAGTTCATTAACGAATCAGTTTAGTGAATTTTATTCACTTGCAAGTCGTGTTAGTAATTTGCTCGCAGATTCTGAAGCTGGTTTGATGCCTGGAGTGCAAGGGTTCTTTGATGCTGTTCAGGCAGCGGGCAATGATCCTACGTCAATCCCTGCTCGTCAGGTGTTGTTAAGTGAGAGCGAGACACTAGTTTCGCGTTTTCAGTATTTGTCACAAGGATTGAATGATATTGGTGGCAGTATCAATAAGTTTGTGCAGGGCGAGGTAGACTCTATCAATACTTTGACGAGCTCACTGGCAGATGTAAATCGTCAAATTTCTACAGCACTTTCGGTCGGTAATGGTAATTCACCTAATGACCTGCTAGATAACCGTGATCAGTTATTGCTAAAACTTTCTGAGCGTGTACGTATTTCAACGGTTGAACAGGATGATGGTCAGATGAATGTTTTTATTGGGACGGGACAGGCCGTGGTGGTGGGGTTTGACTCACGAGAACTTACAACACAGCGCAATGTCTTTGATTCGGAACAACTGGATGTTGGTCTCGCCGGAAGTGGAAGTGCGCCACCGACGGATATTTCACAGCAGATCGGGGGGGGGGCATTGGGTGCTTTCATGAATTTTCGGGATCAATTGCTGAATCCTGCTAAAGATGCATTGGGACAAGTGGCAATGGGTTTGGCTGATACGTTTAATCAACAGCAACAGCTCGGACTCGACTTAAATGGAGTTCTGGGGGAGAATTTTTTCACGCCACTTAACAATACCGTGCCAGAAGTACTGGCCAGTTCATCTAATATTAGTTCGGCCACGCAAGTATCACTGAGTGTTACTGATGCCTCGCAGCTGGCTGGGGGTAATTACCGCCTTGAAAGAAGTGGTGGGGATTATTTGCTAACGCGATTAGATGACAATACAACCACCACATTAACGACATTTGGCACTGGAACAGGCGCAGGTTTTTCAGAGACTATTGATGGCATGAACTTTTTCCTGAACTCGGGTTCAATTGCAGATGGCGACGTCTTCATGATTCTTCCTTCACGGAATGCAGCCTCGAATATGCAGCTTTCAGTGTCATCACCACAAGGTATTGCGTTAGCGGCGCCAGTGAGAACAGGCACATCATTAGATAATACCGGTACGGCGACTATCGATGGCGGTGAATTGGTAGATCGTGCCGCATATTCTCCTGATAACTACACAATGCTATTGGCTGACACAACGGTGGGGGCGGTGGCTAATTTTGTTCCCTTTAATGATGATGCAGCCACTGCTAACACGCTTCAGTACCAACTGAGTATTAACGGTGCCCAGGTCTATGCGCAAAATGAAGGTGATCCCTTACTTGTCGATGCAGATGCGATAGCGGCCGCTATTAATGGCAGTGTAACGACAACCGGTGTGCGTGCCTATGTTGAGGGTGGCACACTGTTTCTGGCAAATGATCCAGCGACGGCATTGCCAATTAACTTGACCGAACAGATGGTTGACACGGGTGGAACATCGATGGATGCAGCAGATACCGTTAGCGGTTATTTTGGTTCGGCATTAACCGGTGCGGCTGCCTCAAATACAATTACGTATAACAATAGCCCAGATAATTATCTGGTAATGAATGGTGCAGGCGCAACAATCACAAGTGGCACATATAATGCTGCAGGTACATCGATTACTTTCAATGGCATCCAGGCGACTATTACCGGTGACGCCAATAATGGTGACCAGTTTACACTTTCACACAACATCAACGGCGTGAGCGATAACCGTAATGCACTGCTGCTGGCCGGCCTCAATTCGAAAGAAATATTGGTTGGAGGGACAGTTAGCTATAAAGATCTTTACGGCGAATTAATTGCGGATGTATCGTCCCAAACTCGCCAGGCTGAAGTCAACAGTAAAGCACAGGAAAGTCTTTTTCAGTTAAACCTTGAAGCTCGTGCCTCAAAATCGGGTGTGAATCTGGATGAAGAAGCCGCCAATATGTTGCAATATCAACAGGCCTACCAGGCGGCCGCACGAGTAATTTCAGCGGCTGATGACATGTTTCAGACATTGATGGCAACAATAGGTAGATAAGCATGAGGATATCGACAAGTCAGATTCAACTAAGTGGACTGAATCGAATGCTTGATCAGCAATCGAAGCTATTGACAACACAGCAGCAGATTGCAACGGGTAAAAGAATTCTCAACCCATCGGATGACCCAGCCGGCATTAGCAATATTATTGGGTTGCAGCAATCACTTAAATCTACTGAACAATTTCAGGAAAACATAGGAATTGCGCGTTCACGTCTTTCGCTCGAAGAAAATACGTTGGGAGGTTTAACTGATTCATTGAATCGTATTCGCGAGCTTGCAGTGCAGGGCAATAATTCATCATTGGAGAATGAGGACCGTTTTACGGTAGCGATTGAGATGCGTCAGCAGCTTGATGAAATATTGAACCTTTCAAATACGCGTGACTCAAATGGCGAGTATATTTTTTCGGGCTTTCAGGGAAAAACCCAGCCGTTCTCCGTCTCACCGGCGGGTGACTATTCATATAACGGTGATGACGGACAGCGTTTTTTACAGATTGGGTTGAGCCGTCAAATTGCTGAAACTGATTCAGGGACTGAAGTATTTCGTGCTGTTCGCAATGGTAATGGAACGTTTACTACGCTCGATAACCAGTTAAATACAGGGTCAGGGGTGATTGATCCGGGTAGTGTCACTAACCCTTCATTGATTGATGGGGATACTTATAATCTCTCATATTTAAAGTCGACAGCGGCGACAGGAGTGTTGAATTTCGGTGATAATCCTGCGACTGCTGATAACCTTGGGTATACATTACAGATTAATGGCTCAACGGTTTACACCACCAATGAAGCCGACCCCACCCCTGTGAATACACTTGCTGGGCTGGCAGCTGAAATTAATGATGACGCTGGTACGACTGGAGTCAGAGCTTATGTAGATAGCGGTGTACTTTATCTTGCCAATACCTCCCCGACCGCGACGCCGATTACAGTAACAGAGTCAATGTCCGGGGCATCAGATGGTGAACTTGATGGTTTAACCGGCTATTTTGGCTCAAACCTAACGGGTACGACAACACCGAGTCGAACGACGACATTGAGTAGTGAGGCCGATTTCTATTTAGTCGAAGACAGTGCGGGCAACGTTGAAACGTCGGGTACTTATCAGGAGGGCGGCTTAATCGCATTTAATGGCATGCAGACAAATGTACGTGGTACGCCAAATGTTGGGGATGCAATATCCATCAGTCCAAGCCGTAACCAGGATATTTTTAATACGATTCGAAATTTGTCAGTCATGATGGAAAATGCGAGTGCCAGTACACCTGCAGATCAGGCGCGTTTGAATAACGCCGTCAATCGGTTTTTTGTAGCGATTGATAATGGTATGGCAAATATCAATCAGATTAGGGCGCAGGTCGGTTCACGCCTGAATGCGCTTGATTCACAGGAGAGCCTAAATACAGGCGCCATCCTAGGCCTGAAAACTACCATTTCAGGAATTGAAGACCTTGATTACGCTGAGGCGATCACGCGTTTAACCCAGCAGCAGACCGCACTCGAGGCAGCACAACAGTCATATGTTCGAATTCAGGGGCTTTCATTGTTCAATTCACTCTAGTGGCATGATATCTAGTTAGAGAGATTGTCATTCTCGGTGGTGAAAGGCGATAATCACGGCTTGAGCCTGCAACCTTGCCTGAGTTATGTCTGCCACTAAAAAAATTGTTCGTCGTCCACCATCACCATCCGGAAGCCAGTTTAGCAAACCACTGCATCCCTTGTTGCAGCGGGTATATGCCGCACGTGGGGTGACTAGTGATCAATCACTCAATTACTCACTCTCTGAACTTGCACCGCTTTCCGCGCTGAAAGGGCTTGATGAGGCTGTACAATTATTGACGACCGCACTCGCACAGCAACAGCATATTATGATTGTTGCTGACTTTGATGCCGACGGTGCGACCAGCTGTGTGGTGGCAATGCGTGCGCTACGCTTAATGGGGGCGCAACAGGTGAGTTATCTGGTGCCAAACCGTTTTGAATATGGTTATGGTCTGACGCCTGAAATTGTTGCGCTTGCGAAGCAACAGCAGCCCGATTTGATTGTGACCGTCGATAACGGCATTTCCAGTATCGAGGGTGTGGCAGAGGCTATCGCATCAGGCATTAAAGTGTTAGTGACTGACCATCATCTACCGGGCGCAGCGTTGCCCAATGCAGATGCCATCGTCAATCCCAATCAACCGGGTGATGTCTTTCCAAGTAAGAATCTCGCTGGTGTGGGGGTGATCTTTTATGTGATGTTGGCACTGCGCACGCACCTACGTGCAACAGATTGGTTTGAGCAGCAGGGCATTGCTGAGCCTAATTTAGGACAGTTACTCGATATCGTCGCGCTTGGCACAGTGGCTGATGTGGTGCCTCTTGATCACAATAACAGAGTGCTCGTTTCACAAGGTCTTGTGCGTATTCGCAGGGGTGCCTGTTGTGCTGGGATAAATGCATTGTTGGCAGTTGGGAAACGCAACCCGGCGACGATAGTGGCCGCAGACCTTGGTTTTGCAGTAGGACCAAGATTGAACGCGGCAGGGCGGCTGGAAGATATGTCGCTCGGCATTGAATGCCTCCTGGCGGATGATCCCGATGCTGCAATGCTGCTAGCTCAGCGGCTTGATGAGCTTAATCGTGAGCGCCGCGAAATCGAAGGAGAGATGCAGGCGCAGGCGCTTGATTGTCTTGCCAATATCAAACTGGATTTCGAAGATGCTACCGCTCCCATCGGGCTTTGCCTGTTTGATGAGAGTTGGCATCAGGGCGTGGTCGGGATTGTGGCATCGCGCATCAAAGATCGCTATCACCGTCCGGTGATCGCCTTTGCATTGGCAAATAGTAGTAATGAGGGAAGTGAGCTTGAAGGTGCTGAAATTAAAGGATCAGCGCGTTCGATTAAAGGTGTACACATGCGTGATGTGCTTGATGCAGTGGCGGCAAAGAACCCAGGTTTACTCACCAAGTTTGGGGGTCACGCGATGGCGGCGGGAATGACGCTCAAATCCGGAGACCTTACGGCCTTTGAAGTGGCCTTTAATGAAGAGTTACGTCGTTGTGTTGATAGTGAGCTGCTACAGGATGTGATTCACAGCGACGGTGAATTGAGCCATCACGAACTTACACTGGAACTTGCGGAAACATTACGTGGCGCCGGGCCGTGGGGACAGACTTTTCCCGAGCCGGTTTTTGATGGGGTATTTAATATTGTGCAGCAGCGTATCGTGGGTGAAAAACATCTAAAGTTAGTGTTGCAGCCTGAGGGGAGTAGTATCACGATAGATGCAATCGCCTTTAATCATAGTGAAACGGTTGGTGATCAACTACATGCAGCTTATCGCCTCGACGTTAATGACTATCAGGGGCGTCGAACAGTGCAATTGATGATTGAGCATATCGTTTTATAAAATGCGGTTACTACTTACGCTGGCAGCCATGGATAGCGAAGTGATGGCAGCTAGTCGTTGAATAGGACAAGCCGTCTGTATATCTTGGTATTATAAGGTATGAATTGTACCATTTGATAAATCAACTGTTCAGCGCCTTTCCTCAGCATTTCAGTGAACGGGTAGACAATTTCATCTCGCCCCGTCAGCTTAATAACGTTATTTTTATTTACTGGGGCGTATCCTTTTGCTTGCTTGGTAACTTCCAATCAACCAAGTACGCCCTATCTTTGCAGTACCTCATACATCAGATTCAGTTATAACTCATTATAGATAGTGGGTTTAGGAATGCCAAATTGTTGCAATCGTATGCACAGGCTGAAGTGACAATTTTATCTAGAAATAGGCGCTGAATGGGACAAATCAGATTTTATGGGGATGTGCAAAAAAAGCCGACTAGAAAGTCTCACTAATCGGCTATTTTTATATCTTAATATGGCGCGCCCGGAAGGATTCGAACCTCCGACCGCCTGGTTCGTAGCCAGGTACTCTATCCAACTGAGCTACGGGCGCATGCTGAGGTTGCGCATTATATGTTGTTTACAAATGGTGTCAAGAAGCTATTAAATTTATTACGAAAATCATTAATATTTAGCCCAAAATGAGCGTAGCTATCGCTGGCGGCGATGGATAGCAAAGCGACGGTTGCTAGTCGCCGGATAGGCGATCCTGCCTACAGACTCGGAGTCATGAGCGCTAGCGAATGACGGGGAGAATGCAGCAGCGGGTATCATCGAGAGCACGAAGTGATTGATGTTGTGCGAAAACGCAACGTACGCAGGGCGGTCGGGGCAAAAGGAATCAGCTGTCGCGTAGGTGAGTGAATTATCGGCATGGACGCCGAATAATTTTTAGCGAAGTAGTGATGCAATCGATCATAGAATGACTGTCAAAGCACGGTTATCCCAGTATTCTCCAGCATATGGGTTAACCGAATCAACGGCAGCCCGATCAACGCCGTTGGGTCTTCACCATCAAGCTTTTCGAACAGCGTGATCCCCAGCCCCTCAGATTTGAATGAACCGGCGCATTGGTAAGGTTGCTCACGCTGAAGATAAGCTTCGATCATCGTATCGTTCAAGGTTCGAAATACGACACCATAAGGCACTACTTCAAGTTGATGCTGGCCATCGCGGTTATCCAGCAGGCACAGGCTGGTGAGAAAAGAGACCCGTTTACCCGAAGCGGCCTGTAACTGTGCGGTCGCGCGAGCGTGATTGCCGGGCTTTCCGAGGATCTGACCATCGATGATTGCGACCTGATCGGAACCAATAATGAGTGCATTCGGATGATCTTTTGCCACTTCGCTCGCCTTCAATAGCGCGAGACGGGCGACCAATGCCTCCGGAGATTCGCCCAATATGGCCGTTTCATCGACCTCAGGTGAGAGGGCGTCAAAATTAAGTTGGAGGCGTTGCAGCAGCGCCTTTCTGAATGGCGAGCTTGAGGCCAAAATGATTTTGGGTGTACTGTTCTGGTTATTCATCTATATTTTTCATGGAGTTATCGTCGATATCTGCGAACTTGGTGTTGATGATCATGGCACCATTTCCGCCGCAGAGGCAAACAGTAAAAGGTCCTTTGATGGGGACTCACTATGTGAATTTTGTTAATAGTTTTTGACAGTTAGCGCATCTCGCCCTAAAATTGCGGGTTTATGCCGACCCGTTTACAAGAATATATAAAGCCGTTTAGTTTATGCGATCGTGGTGAACATCTCCAGGGCTTGATGCCGTTGACTGGAATGTCACGTTTAACGGACGTATTGTGCCACCAAAATGGTGGGGTCGAAATAGACCTGGCGTTTGATATTGATGCGCAAGGGACCAAATTTTTAAAGGGTCACTTGAAGGCGTGTCTCGCGCTGGAATGCCAGCGCTGTATGAAAGCGGTTGAAACCGTTATCGAAACCGACATATCGCTAGGTTTTGTGGATACTGAAACAGTGGGCAAAGCGCTGTCGAGTGAATACGAGCCGTATATTTTGGCGGAGCCCACGGTGATTTTGCGTGAGCTGGTAGAAGATGAGCTGATTTTGGCGCTCCCCATTGTCGCATTTCATGCAGAAGATGAATGCGAAGTGAAGATACAACAACACCAGTCGGAAGAGGATATTCCACCTCCGGTTGAAACAAAAAAGCCCAACCCGTTTAACGCGTTGGCCGCATTGAAAAAGGCAAAATCTGATGATTGAGCATATTTTTCAACGAAGAGGTTAAGTATAGTGTCGCCCACTTAGTAATGGGTTGTAGCAAGTTTAAGCGTAATATTTTTAGTTTTTAAGGAGTAGTTAGCATGGCTGTACAAAAGAGCAAAAAATCAACTTCAAGACGTGGCATGCGTCGTTCACACGATGCGCTTACCGCAAAGACCCTGTCAGTCGATAGCAACTCAGGTGAAACTCACCTGCGTCATCATGTTACCGCTGATGGTTATTACAAAGGCAACAAAGTCGTCGAGAGCAAAGGCGAATAGACCTTGGGTCAAACCATTGCGCTGGATGCGATGGGGGGCGATCACGGCCCTGTCGTGATCATTCCAGCAGCACTTAACGCACTCAAGAAGCATAGTGACCTCAAACTCATTTTGGTGGGTGATCAGGCTCAACTCATGGCGGCACTGCAACAGCAGGGCGGCGATGTAGGCGAGCGCCTGATGATCCAGCACGCCTCTGAGCAGGTGGCGATGGATGAGTCACCCTCACTGGCGCTGCGCGGTAAAAAAGATTCATCGATGCGTGTTGCGATCAACCTGGTAAAAGAGGGGGTCGCTGCGGCGTGTGTCAGTGCCGGTAATACCGGCGCATTAATGGCAACGGCGCGCTTTGTGTTGAAGACGTTGCCGGGGGTCGATCGGCCTGCGATTATTTCGGTCTTGCCGACGATGAAGGGACACACCCATATGCTGGATCTTGGGGCCAATGTTGATTCAACAGCAGAGCACCTGTTTCAGTTCGCACTGATGGGTTCTGTGCTGACCAGTGCTGTCGATAATATTGAGCGTCCGACCGTTGGCCTGCTTAATATCGGCACAGAAGAGATGAAAGGCAATGAGCGTGTCAAAGAGGCCGCGCAATTGTTGCAAGCCAGTAACATTAATTACGTTGGCTTTGTGGAAGGTGATGACATCTTTAAAGGCACCGTCGATGTGGTGGTATGCGATGGTTTTGTCGGTAACGTGGCGTTGAAGACCTGTGAAGGTGTGGCGAAGATGATCAGCCATAAGATGAAAGAGGAATTCATGCGTTCGTCGTTGACCAAACTGGCGGCGATCTGTGCCAAACCGGTACTCAATGCGCTTCGTGCGAAGATCGACCCGCGCAACTATAATGGGGCGAGTTTTGTAGGGCTTAACGGTATTGTGGTGAAGAGTCACGGTGGCGCTGATGAACTTTCATTTGAGACTGCCATTCGAGAAGCAATCACCGAAGTTAAAAAAGATGTTCCCCACTTGATTGGCAATCAACTCGAGTCACTACTAACCGAGAGGCGTGCGAGCTGATGTATTCACGTATTGCAGGGACTGGCGGTTATCTTCCCGAAAATGTCATGACCAATGCCGATCTCGAGAAGATCGTTGAAACCTCGGATGACTGGATCACGGATCGCACCGGGATCAAACAACGCCACATCGCAGTGGAGGGTGAAACCACCTGTGATCTCGCCGAAAAGGCGGCCCTACAGGCGATTGAAGCAGCGGGCCTTAAACCGCAGGATATTGACCTGATTGTGGTCGCGACCACCACCCCTGACCGTATCTTTCCAAGTACCGCGTGCCTGTTACAGGCGCGACTGGATATTCACGGCTGTGCCGCCTTTGATGTGCAGGCCGTCTGTACTGGTTTTGTGTATGCGCTGAGCATCGCTGAAAAGTTTATCCGCACCGGCAGCGCCACGCGTGCGCTGGTAGTGGGGGCTGAGACCACCTCTCGTATTATCGACTGGACCGATCGCAGCACTTGCGTGCTGTTTGGTGATGGTGCTGGCGCAGTAGTGCTGGAAGCGAGCGAAGAGGCGGGGATTTTGTCGACACACCTGCACGCCGATGGCGAATACAGTGATTTACTCACAGTGCCCGATGGCGTCTCGCAAGGCTTTGATAAAATGAAGGCGGGTGAGGCCTATATACAGATGCAGGGCAATGAGGTCTTCAAGATGGCGGTCAAAACACTCGGCCGCATCGTTGATGAAACCCTTGCAGCCAATAATCTCGAAAAGCGTGACATCGACTGGTTGATTCCGCATCAGGCCAATATTCGCATCATCCAGGCGACGGCGAAGAAACTCAACATGTCGATGGATCAGGTGGTGGTGACCGTTGATCATCACGGCAACACCTCGGCAGCCTCAATCCCGTTAGCGCTGAATGTAGCGGTGCGTGATGGCCGCATTAAACGCGGCGAGATGCTGCTGCTGGAAGCGTTTGGTGGCGGCTTTACGTGGGGCTCTGCACTGCTCAAATATTAAGCGCGCTAGATTATAAATAGCACTATATTAAACCGCATCATAAAAGCCGCGCAAAATCTTAATCTGAAATTCAGGGTTATATCTCATGAGTAACGAAATCACTGATCGTAATATCGCGTTTGTCTTTCCGGGGCAGGGCTCACAGTCAATCGGCATGCTGGCTGAAATGGCGGCAGCCGATGCTGTCGTTGAGCAGACCTTCGCTGAGGCGTCTGCGGTATTGGGCTATGACCTGTGGCAGTTAATTCAAAATGGCCCAGAGAGCGAACTGAATCAAACCGACAAAACCCAGCCCGCGATGCTGGCGGCCGGTGTGGCGATGTACCGCGTCTGGCAAAACAGCTCAGCGATCACACCGGCAATGATGGCGGGGCATAGCCTTGGTGAATACAGCGCGCTGGTCTGTGCGGGTGCACTCCCTTTTGCCGCGGCGATTGATCTGGTCGAGAAACGCGGTCAATTTATGCAGGCGGCGGTACCCAGTGGCGAAGGGGCAATGGCGGCAATTCTCGGGCTGGATGACGCTCAGGTGATCCAGTGTTGCGAAGAAGCGGCACAGGGCGAAATCATCGCTGCCGTCAATTTTAATGCGCCGGGACAGGTAGTGGTGGCGGGGGCCGCTGCGGCCATCGAACGCGTGGCTGTCATTGCTAAAACCGCAGGTGCCAAACGTGCGCTGATGTTGCCGGTCAGCGTGCCCTCTCATTGTGACTTGATGCGGCCTGCTGCGGTGCAGATGGCCCCGCTGCTCGCCTCGGTTGAGATCACGGCACCTGCCATCCCGGTGATTCACAATGCAGATGTGTGCGCCCACCCGAATCCTGATGCGGTACGAGACGCATTGCTGCGACAACTGTATAATCCGGTGCGTTGGGTAGAAAGTGTGCAGCACCTTGCAGCGAACGGCATCGATACACTAGTGGAGTGTGGGCCGGGTAAAGTGCTGTCAGGGCTTAACAAGCGGATTGATCGCAATATGCCTGCATTACCGATCTTCGACCCTACCAGCCTGGCAAAGGCCATTGAGACTGTAACAAGGGAAGATTAGAACATGGAAAATGAAATTGTCCTGATTACTGGTGCCTCTCGCGGGATTGGACGCGCTATCGCGCTCGCGCTTGGTAAAAAGGGCGCAACGGTCATCGGCACTGCTACCTCACAAAGTGGTGCAGAAAATATCGCTAAGTATCTGGATGAAAACAATGTTAAAGGATCAGGGGAGGTGCTTAACGTCACCGACCAGACCTCCGTTAGTGCATTGTTAAGTACGATTACCGAGAAATTCGGAGCGCCTTCCATTTTGGTCAACAACGCTGGGATTACGCGTGATAATTTGTTGATACGGATGAAAGAGGATGAATGGAATGACATCATCGACACCAATCTAAGCTCTGTCTATCGCCTGAGTAAGGCGTGTTTAAAGGCAATGATGAAGGCGCGTCGTGGCAAGATCGTCAATATTGCCTCTGTGGTCGCGCTTACAGGTAATCCCGGCCAGAGTAACTACGCAGCGGCGAAAGCGGGTATGATCGGCTTCACCAAGGCGTTGGCACGCGAAGTGGCTTCACGTGGGATCACAGTCAATAGTATCGCGCCCGGTTTCATTGAAACTGATATGACGCATGAATTGCCAGAAAAACAGAAAGAGGCACTGCTACAGTCGATTCCGCTGAATCGATTGGGGCGCCCGGAAGAGATTGCGGGCGTGGTAGAATTTTTGGCCTCTTCTGCTGGAGATTACATAACCGGTGAGACCATTAACATTAATGGCGGTATGTATATGGCTTGATGCATGCAGTAGCATGGAAAAGAGTCAAGCAAAAACAATAACTTAAATTATAGTGGATGGGATTGGGGCTATTTTATCTGGCAAAACAGCAGTGTTTACAATAGAATACCGCCGCAACCCCGTTTTAATGGGTATAATTTCCTGGGAGGAATAATTTGTCATGAGTACTGTTGAAGAACGCGTCAGCAAAATTGTTGTTGAGCAGCTAGGTGTTAAGGAAGATGAAGTCACCAGTGAAGCATCTTTTGTTGATGATCTGGGTGCCGATTCACTTGATACTGTTGAGCTGGTAATGGCGCTTGAAGAAGAATTCGAGTGTGAGATTCCTGATGATGAAGCAGAGAAGATCACCACTGTTAAGCAGGCGGTTGACTACATCAACGCTAACAATAGCTGATTGACTCGCATGCTCGGGGCCGAATTTCACCATTTATGGTGGAATCGGCCTTTTGTATTTTCAGGGGGGAGGGGAGTGTTTCCACCCTCAAGTAATATCGTACTTTAGTCTGGAGAATAGTTAGGGTGGCTGAGAAACGTCGTGTCGTAATCACCGGGTTGGGAATGGTCTGCCCAGTGGGCTTAAATGTTGCCGATTCATGGACAAATATCCTCGCGGGAAAAAGTGGCATCCGGCCCCTTACTCATTTTGATGTCGAGCTTTTCACGACCCGATTTGGTGGTTCCGTATGGGATTTCGATATCACCGAATACATGAGCGCCAAAGAGGCTAAAAAGATGGACCCATTCATGCATTACGGCATGGCCGCGGGGCATCAGGCCTTTATCGATTCCGGTATCGAAGTCACCGAAAAAAATGCCCACCGTATCGGTGTCTCCATCGGCTCTGGCATCGGTGGCGTCTCCGGGATTGAGAAGGGCTACGATACCTTTCAAAAGAGCGGCCCGCGTCGTATCTCGCCATTCTTTGTCCCCAGTAATATCATCAATATGATCTCCGGTAATCTATCGATTATGCATGGGCTGAAAGGGCCTAACATTGCGATCGTCACCGCCTGTTCAACCGGTACACACAGCATTGGTGACGCGGCCCGTATCATCGAATATGGTGACGCGGATGTGATGGTCGCTGGCGGTGCCGAGATGGCGACTTCGCCGACCGGGCTGGGTGGTTTCTGTGCCGCACGCGCACTCTCAACCAATAATGATGACCCACAAGGTGCAAGCCGTCCGTGGGATCTAAATCGTGACGGTTTTGTGTTGAGTGATGGCGCAGGTGTGGTGACGTTAGAAGAATACGAACACGCCAAACAGCGTGGCGCAAAGATCTACGCAGAAGTGGTGGGCTACGGCATGAGTGGCGATGCGTACCACATGACATCACCCTCTGAAGGCGGCGAAGGGGCGATGCGCTGTATGCAGAATGCGATGCGTAATGCGGGCATCACCCCTGATGCGGTCGATTACATCAATGCACACGGCACATCGACCCCTGCGGGCGATATGGCTGAGACCAATGCGGTGAAGAGCGCCTTTGGTGATCACGCCCACAAACTGGCCGTCAGTTCGACCAAGTCGATGACAGGCCATCTGCTGGGTGCTGCCGGTGGTATCGAAGCGATCTTCTCCGTACTTTCGATTCGTGATCAGGTCGCGCCACCGACCATTAATCTCGAAACGCCCGACCCTGAATGTAACCTCGATTTTGTGCCGAAGACGGCACGCGATATGAAGATTGATATTGCGATGTCAAACTCCTTCGGTTTCGGTGGTACCAACAGCACGTTGATCTTCAAAAAAGTTTAACGGAAACCGGTCGGATTAGCGGGCTGCATCGCAGCCCACCACCATAATTAAATGACACTATGGTGAATCATATTAGTGACAGACATGCCGTTCAGTGCAGGCAATCAACCACGGAGGTTGATTTACTGGCACTGCATGAAGCGCATCCCCAGCGTTACCCCTATCTATTACAAAGTGTCGCGGCGGGACCCGTACAGGCCCGTTTTGATATTCTTTTTGCGCACCCCGGTGAGACACTGTCGCTGCATTACGACGGCACACTGCGTGATAGCCATAATGAAGTTAAAAAGAATAATGACTTTCTGCAACAGCTTGATCACTGGTGGCAGGGTATCGCAGTCGATGACATCCCCGACCATGACTTACCGTTTAACGGTGGCTGGTTTCTCTATCTTGGTTATGAACTTGCCGCACAGATTGAGCCCAATTTAAAACTACCCACGCATGGTGCCAGTCACCAACTCCCTGCCGCCTATGCGACACGTATTCCTGCCGCGATTATTAGAGACCACCATCAACAGCAGACCTGGCTCATCGCCGAAACAGCAGAGGTAAAGTTGCTCGACGCGATGCAGCACGATATCTCGGCGTTATCGGCAACGCCCACAGCAAAAATAGATACCGCCTTTGTGACAGCGCTGCATGAAGAAGAGGCCACAAACTATTTAAGCGCCGTTGAAAAAATAAAGCGCTACATCGTTGATGGCGATGTGTTTCAGGTGAACCTGTCACGCGTGTGGCAAGGTGAAATGGTTGAGGGCATCGGTGCGGCTGATATCTACCGCCGACTCTGCGCGCAAAACCCGGCACCGTTTGCTGGACTCGCCTGCTATCAGGATAGTGCGGTGATCAGCTCATCACCCGAGCGGCTGGTCGCGGTGAAAGGGGATCATATCTCAACTCGTCCAATTGCCGGCACACGTCCACGCGGTAGTGCCTATGACGATGATCAGGCACTTTCTGTTGCGTTGATGCAACACCCTAAAGAACGCGCCGAACATATTATGTTGATCGACCTTGAGCGCAATGACCTCGGGCGCATCTGCCAACCCGGCACCATTGAGGTCGATGAGTTTATGGTGCTTGAATCCTACGCACATGTGCATCACATCGTCTCCAATGTGTGTGGTACTAAACGCAAAGGGGTGACGCCGGGGGAGATCATTCGTGCACTCTTTCCGGGGGGTACCATCACCGGCTGTCCCAAGGTACGCTGCATGGAGATCATCGCCGAACTGGAGCGGACCCCCCGTGGCCCCTATACTGGCGCAATGGGATATCTTAACCGTGATGGCAGTATGGACCTTAATATTCTGATTCGCACCATTGTGAGCGAAGGCCGGTCACTCAGTCTGCGTGCCGGTGCAGGGATCGTTGCAGATTCCAATGCAGAAGCGGAACTGGCAGAGAGCCGTATTAAGGCGCGTGGACTGCTGCGCGCACTGGGGATCAATGATGCTGATTAATGGTGCATTCAGTGATGCACTTCCTGCCAGTGATCGCGGCCTGCAATATGGTGACGGCCTGTTTGAAACGATTGCGATCATCGATGGCAAGCCGCGCCAGTGGCAAGCGCATATGGCACGTCTCGCTAGTGGATGTGAGGCGTTACAACTACCACGAGCCAATGAGGAATTGTTACGCGACGAAGCGTTGCAACTGACTAAGCACACCGCAACAGCCGTTCTCAAAATCATCATCACACGCGGCAGTGGCGGGCGTGGTTATCGCTTCCCGGCAGAAACAGCGCCGACACGCATCCTTAGCATTCATCCGTGGCCAGACTATCCTGCAACTTACGCCCAGCAGGGCATTGCAATCACGCTGTGCAAAACTCGCCTCGGTTGCAACCCCGCGCTTGCTGGCATCAAACATCTTAATCGACTTGAGCAGGTACTGGCCCGTAATGAATGGCAGGGCGACGATATTCAGGAAGGGCTGATGCTCGACCACCAGGGGTATATCATTGAAGGCACGATGAGTAATCTGTTTATGGTCGAAGACGATAGACTGGTCACGGCCGACCTGTCGCAATGTGGCGTTAAAGGGGTGATGCGTGAAACGGTGATCGCGCTGGCGCAGCAGCATAAAATCCCGGTTCAAATTGAGCCGATCAATACCGACCGGCTCAAGGCTGCCCCTGCCTGCTTTGTCACCAACAGCCTCATCGGACTATGGCCGGTGCGCCAGCTTGATGATATAAACTATGAACGCAGCAAGATTACGCAGGACTTGATTGAACTACTCAGCGAACAGCAGTTAATCAGCGGCCCAAACTAACGCACCGAAACATGAAATTATTTAGAAAATTAGTCGCCCTTTGTCTGTTGCTCGTCAGTTTTATCGGCGGCTGGTATATGCTTGAATATCAGGCCTTCAACAGGATGTCGCTCTCAAGCACATTAACTGAGACCATTAGTTACACCATCAAACCGGGCGCGAACCTGATGAGCGTCGCCAAAGGACTGCAACAGCAGGGGTTGTTGGCCCATCCACGTTACTGGGTGTGGGACGCGAAGTGGGAGGGGGTGGCCGATAAAATTAAGGCGGGGGAGTATGCCATCTCACCCCTGATGACACCGCCTGAATTACTCGCACTATTTGTGTCAGGCAAGGTGATCGATTACACCCTGACGATTCCAGAAGGCTGGACCTTTCGTCAGTTGCTCAAGGCGTTACATCAACACGAGAAAATCGAAAAGACACTGCTCGATAGAGAAGGCAAGCTACTCGACAACAGCGATATCATGACGCTTCTGCGCCTCGGTGATCAACACCCAGAAGGGCTATTTTATCCAGACACCTATCACTTTACTAACATGACGAGCGATGTCGAATTTCTGAAACGCGCCTATCAACAGATGCAGCAGCGGCTTGAGCGCGAGTGGCAAAATCGTGCGCCTAATCTACCGTATAAAAATAGTTACGAAGCGTTGATCATGGCGTCAATCATCGAAAAAGAGACCGCCGCCCCCGAAGAGCGTGAACAGATCGCCGGGGTTTTTGTGCGCCGCCTCAATAAAGGCATGCGTCTGCAGACTGACCCCACTGTAATCTACGGCCTTGGCGAGGCGTTCGATGGAAACATCCGCCGCCGTGACCTGAGGGCCGAGAATGCTTACAACACTTATAAGATAAAAGGGCTGCCGCCCACCCCGATTGCTCTGCCGGGCGGCGATTCAATCTATGCCGCGCTGCATCCGGCACCGGGCAACACGCTCTATTTTGTCTCGCGTGGTGACGGCACCCATCAATTTTCTGCCACCAATGAAGCGCACAATGCGGCGGTCAGAAAGTATCAGTTAAAAAGGCGATAGCAAGGCCATCATGAGCACTCAAGATAAAATGGAACAGCGCACTAAACGCGGCCGCTTCATCACCGTCGAAGGGACCGAGGGGGTGGGCAAGAGCAGCAACATCGCCTTTATAGAGCAGGCATTACAGCAAGCTGGGATTGATGTCGTCTCCACTCGGGAGCCCGGTGGCACAGCCCTGGGCGAAGAGGTGCGTGAATTACTGCTCGACCATCGTCATAATGACATGAGTGTCGATGCCGAACTGCTGCTGATGTTTGCCGCCCGCGCGCAACATTTAGCACAGGTGATTCAGCCGGCGCTCGAGAAGGGCCAATGGATCTTGTGTGACCGCTTTACCGATGCGACATACGCCTATCAGGGTGGCGGACGCGGCATCGCATTTGAACGTATCGCGATACTGGAGCAGTGGGTGCAAGGGCCACTGCGCCCTGATTACACGATATTACTCGATCTACCCGTCGAAATCGGACTGGCGCGGGCGAGCGCGCGTGGTGATGCAGATCGCTTTGAGAAAGAACAACAGGCCTTTTTTGAAAAGGTACGCAATGCCTATCTGAGACAGGCAGCAAGTGCCCCTGATCGTTATCGCATCATTGATGCCTCACACCCGCTGGATGATGTACAGCAACAAATAGGACATGTGTTGCAGGCGATTGTTAACGAGGACAGGGCATGAGCGCACCGCTGCCGTGGCAGCAACAGCAGTGGCAGAAGTTGCTGTCATCCCGCGCGCGTGACAGTCTGCCCCATGCATTGCTCGTGACCGGCCGAAGCGGCCTCGGAAAACAGCGTTTTGCACAGCAGTTTGCCGAGGTATTACTGTGCAGCGAACAACAGGCGATGCCCTGCGGGCAATGCAAGGGATGTCGTCTGATCGCGGCGGGCACACATCCAGACCTACGCATCGTGGCACCCATCGAAGATAAACGGGTGATAAGTGTCGACCAGATTCGCGAACTTACGCACTATCTGTCGCTCACAGCGCTGTATGGTGGCTATCAAGTGGTGCTGATCACACCCGCTGACCTGATGAATATCAACGCGGCTAACAGCCTGCTCAAGACGCTCGAAGAGCCCCCGGCCAGGACACTGCTGATGTTGGTAAGTGATCGGCCGGCGGCTCTCTCGGCGACTATCCGAAGTCGCTGTCAGGTGATTCACTTTGAAAAACCACCCACCATAGCGGCCCTCGAATGGTTAAAAGCGCAACCGCCGACAATATCGCAGCAGGAGGCTAGTACCCTGCTTGAACTCGCCGATGGTGCACCTCTCAAAGCCGTGGAAATGGCGGGCAAAGGCGTCATCGGGCTGCGTGCTGAAATGCTTGATGATCTCGAAAAGCTAGCGGCAGGGCGCTGTGATCCAATTGAAATTACTAAGAAATGGTTAAAGTTAGGAAAAAAAGAATCGTTATATTGTATATATGGGTGGCTCGTTGATATGGTGCGGATGAAAATGGCCCATCAACCGCCTTATATTACCAATACTGACGTGGCCACACGCCTGCACAAAATGGCTGTTAATATTGAACTGTCACTGCTCTATAAAAGGCTTGACCAGGTAAATGAAGCGCTTAGACTGGCAGATAACCAGTCTCTAAATGCGGAACTATTACTTGAAGGGGTGTTGGTGGGCTGGACACCACGACGCTAACGTAGATTCATATCGCAAATAAAGTAACAGGAACGGATTTGCTGAAAAATGGCTGAAGAGAAGAAATCGAGACAAGGGATTTTATCTCTCGCAATCAAAGATAAGGGCGCACTCTACGCCGCTTATATGCCGTTTCTGCAAGGCGGGGGCATCTTCATCCCGTCCAATAAGCCCTACAAACTGGGCGATGAAGTCTTCATGTTACTCACGTTGATGGATGAGACTGAAAAAATGCCGGTGGTCGGCCGTGTTGCGTGGATCAATCCAACCGGCGCACAGGGTAATCGCATTGCCGGTATCGGTGTGCAATTTACCGACAAAGATGGCGAGGCAGTACGCAACAAGATTGAAACTTATCTCGCCGGTGCGCTTAATTCGGATCGTATGACCCACACCATGTAGCTTTGCAGGCGCATTTTAGTAGCGCTTTATTCCAATGGCTGATACCAGCCTTGCACGTTATAATTCTGTATCACGATTGATCGCTTACCAACGCAGGAATCTTCCACAATGTCTCTCATTGACTCCCATTGTCATCTGGACCGGCTCGCACTCGACAAACTCGGCACAGACCTTGATGGTGTCGTCGCAGAGGCACATAAAAATGGCATTGATCAGATGCTATGCGTCTCGATCAATCTTGAACACTTCCCTGAAGTACTCAGAATATCTCATTGTTATGAAAATATATTTTCATCCGTAGGCGTTCATCCCAGTGATGATGGCGAAGAGCCATCCGTCGAACAGCTCATAAAGCTGGCAGACGACCCAAAGATCATCGCCATCGGTGAGACCGGGCTTGATTATTTCTATAATAAGGGTGACCTTGAATGGCAGCGTGAGCGTTTTAGAGTTCATATCCGGGCATCACGTGAGACCCAAAAGCCGTTAATCATCCATACCCGAGATGCTGAAGAGGATACGATCAGGATCATGCGCGAAGAAGGGGCCGATCAGGCGGGCGGGGTGATGCACTGTTTTACCGGTTCATTAGCCATGGCACAGCAGTGCCTCGAACTGGGTTTTTACATCTCGTTTTCAGGCATTGTGACATTTAAAAATGCCGATGATCTGCGTGAGATTGCCAAGATGGTACCCGAAGATCGGATGTTGATTGAAACTGATTCACCGTATCTAACCCCTGTGCCGATGCGGGGTAAACCCAATCACCCCTCAATGGTGCGTCACGTTGCAGAACATATTGCAGAACAGCGAGGCGTTTCATTTGAGCACATAGCCGCTGTTACTAGTGCTAATTTTCAGCGACTATTTAATACTCCTTGATAATTACCGAAACAATTGATCAATCAGTTGCGTAACGGCTACCAGCGGTAGCTGTATTGCATACCCAGTGCGGGTACTTGGGTGAAACGATAGCGGTTATCCAGAGATAGATCGAATTCGCTGGTACGGAAAGAAGGCATCGCAATCACGGGTGATAGCCGCGCGCTATTTTTATTGCTGTCTAACCATTTACTAGTTGTGGCATTGACGGTACCAAGTGGATCGGTTAACCCTATAATCCAGCTGTCGGACCAGCGCTTTTTGCCGTTACTGCTACGACGCGCACGAATTTCATTACGCAGCTTCATAAAGTACATGCCGAGAAATGAGCCAGCTACTGGCGTAACGATAAGATCCTGTAATGATGGCTCTTCAAAAAATGCTTCAAAGCCGAATTCAAATGAGGCAGAGAGGGCCGCTGAATACCAGAAAGCGGCATTTTCATCGTAGCCCCGTTCGCGCGCACGTACATAATAGGCACTGCCCCAATAGGGGTGCAGGGCGTAGTTGATTTCCCACTGATCACTATCCCATACTGCATGCCGAGCATTGTTTTTGTATTTCTTAATACTGAATTCTTTTTTTTGTTCGTCTGACCAGCCAGAAATGCTTTGTGGCGAGATGTAGAGCAGGCCTACGATGGTCATCTGATAGAAAAAAAAATATTTTGTGTCTTTAATTAGGCCAGCTTTATCCGGAGCATATCCGGCGAGATGTTTTTCATCCTCACTCAAGGCAAGGAGGACGCTGTTGTTTGTGGTGCCACGACCAGGTAATGATAGATCCAGCGCGGGGAGCGTAGTGGCACTGCTCAGCAAGTAATTGTGTGCTGGATCCTCCGTAGCCGTCAGCCCTGCTGACGCGGCATGGCAGAGGACGGTGGAGAGTGCGATCAATGAAGTTAACGAACTAATTAGGCTTAAACGTTTGAGCATTTTGAAATACATAAGGATTATAGGTGGATCACACGGTCATCTGACCTGTAGTTGGTAGTTACAGGCCCCCAGTGAATAAATGATGTTGAATGCTACAGTATTGGATGTGCTTACCGCAAGTGATAGTGAGCAGTTTGTTAAATTGCACGGGTGGGTGTTAACTATCAGGATGGCAACTGAAGTAATTTAGCTTTGATTTCGATGAGATCAATCGGTTCCAGTGGTTTAAATGTTTCACCAACTAAAATATCTTTTAATTCGACGATCATAGAGGTTTCTTCTATTCTAAGTACTTTACCTTGCATGACATTGGGTTCATCGCTATTGGGGAGGTCGAAGGTTAACGTCACAATTTCACCGTTACGACAACTCATGATGACGATGTCATTATCATCACAGGTAATTTTAATCGTGAACTCAGAAAAATCGATAATGGTACATTGGTTAAACTCGGTGTAATCCTTTGTCTGTATCAGGCCGGGTATCTGTGCCTCCAGCCTTTTTTTGATGCGTTGATCTTTCAACGCTAACAGCGCTGGGTCTACATTGAGTACGACAACCCTGGTGCCACTATAGTAGCCTTCTTTGAGTAGTGCATAGGTTTTTACGACGGTATCGATAGTCGATGTTTTGCCATACTTTTCTTTGCTGATTAACGTGATGCTGTTGCCTTTGGCGAAACCACCACTCTGACTAAGGCTCTCTTTGCGTTCATAGTCGAGTTCGGTTTCCCCGCGTGTTTCGGAAGGTACCACAATGGCAAAACTGTTGACCTCTTCAATCGGCGTGTTGTTGATGAAGAGCTGTTTTTCATTGTCCGAGAAAGTGATCTCTGCGTTTGAATAGACAATCTCACCATTGATCAGGTATGCGATGATGATGCTACTGAGGACCACTTCAGCGCGATACTCCGGATAAAACTTCACGCCACTGCCGATGGGGAAATAGGGCATCATTTTGCATAGCTTTGCGGTGCTCAGTACGACGTGCAGCGCCGTGGTGGGCGCAGTCTCAGTGCGTTTTTTAGAAAATATTTTAAATATATTCATAAGGTTGTGGTCGAGCTGCAGGAAGTGCCTGATATTGCTATTAAGATCGGCAATTTCGCTCAAAACTATAACCAGGGGGATGTTATTGGCTTTTTATGGCGGCGACTGTTTTAGTGCTTAGCGGGGCCTGGCTAGAAAGATGATCCCGGCTGTTTCATAAACTCAATTTCTTCTTCGGTGCTTTGTCGATTAAGGATGGCATTGCGATGCGGATAACGGCCAAAGCGGTCGATGATCGCCTTGTGTTTGAGTTCGAATGCCAGATTAGATTCCATCCCCGCCTGTGCAAACAGTGTGACGGCGATCTCATGAATCGCCGGTGATTCGCTGTGCATATAAGGGAGATAGAGAAAGGCCCGTTGCGAGGGGGGAAGTGACTGGTCGGCTTGCTGGGCAATCGCTTCCTGCGCAAGGACGAGTGCGACCGAATCACAGGCGAAGGCGAGTGGTTGATCGCGATAGATGTTACGGGAAAATTGATCGAGTACGATGATCTCGGCAAGCCGACCGAGCGCTGCTTCACGCCACAGGTGATACTCTCCCTGGCTGGCCGCGGCATGGAGTGCGCCGAAACGTTGCTGTATTTCAGCATCAAACACTGCGTCTTTGACCCACCACGATTTTGGCTCGATCTCATTAAACCAGAAGTCGATGACGGTCTGATATTGCAACATCATTAATCCAGTTTACCGTGGATGGCATCGTGCAGCAGTGCCGCATATTGCGGCTGTGTAAACTGGATTGGATTGCCTGCGGCAGAGGGGTCTTGCACGGCCTGGATAGCGATTTCATCGAGACGACTGTCATCAATGCCGATGCTGTGAAGGTCGCTGGGAATTCCGATCTGTTTGCGCAGTGTGATGATGTATGCCAATACCGCATCGAAACCGCCGCCCTCCAGTTCAAGGTAGTGGGCGAGGTGCGCTATTTTTCGATCGATGACGGCACGATTTTTAAGGAGAACATAAGGCATTAAAATCGCATTCAGCAGGCCGTGATGGGCGTCGTAGATCGCGCCCAGTGGGTGGGCCAGGGCGTGCATTGCGCCGAGTCCTTTCTGGAAGGCGGTGGCCCCCATGGTGGAGGCGATCATCATCTGACTGCGCGCTTCAAGGTTGCTGGGTTGCTCACAGGCGATGATGAGCCACTCCTTGATGAGTCGCATCCCTTCCAGCGCGATCCCTTCGGCCATCGGGTGAAAACCGGGTGAACAATAGGCCTCAAGGTTATGTGAGAATGCATCCATGCCGGTGGCGGCGGTAATGTGGGTAGGCAGACCGACGGTGAGTTGCGGGTCCGCAATGACGATGCCGGGCAACATTTTGGGATGAAAAATGATTTTTTTGCTATGTGTCGCTTCGTCCACGATCAGTGAGGCCCTGCCCACTTCTGAACCAGTGCCAGCGGTGGTGGGGATTGCGATGATGGGGGCAACGCCAGCGCTATCGACGCGTTGCCAGTTATCGCCGACATCCTCGAAGTCCCACATCGGGCGTTGTTGTCCTGCCATCAATGCGATCGCTTTAGCGGCATCTAGCGCACTGCCACCCCCGAGTGCGATCACCCCATCGTGGCCGTCGTCCCGATAGCGTTTAACACCCGCTTCGATATTGACGCCATTTGGATTGGGTTTGATATCAAAAAAGAGGCCGGTGACAATACCGTTGTTCTGATTGTGCGTGATGGCCTGGCTCACCATCGGTAATTGGCTCAGCCCTTTATCCGTGACCAGTAGTGGGTGTCGCATGCCGAGTGCCGAGCATGCACTGGGCAGTTCCTCAATGCGGCCGCTACCGAACCAGATGGTGGTGGGGTAATTCCAGTTGCCGCGGAGCGTGTGGCTGATATCGGTCATGAGCTTGTTTTATCTTTGCAGGTGAAATGATTTTGGATGGGTGAGCCGCTCATAGGCGAGTGCTGAAAGTGAGCACCCTTTGCCGGAGTTTTTCACGCCACTCCATGGCAGTGCCGGGTCGAGATAGTCGCAGCGGTTCATGAAACAGGTGCCTGTCTGTAGTTGTGTGCCGAGTGTCAGGGCGATGTCACTGTCTGTGGTCCAGATCGAGGCACTTAAACCGTAGGGTGAGTCGTTCATCAATGCAACGGCCTGTTCATCGGAATCCACCTGCATGATGCCGACGACAGGCCCAAAGCTTTCATCGCGCATCACTGCCATCGAATGGTCGACATTCAGCAGTACCTGCGGCGCGAGATAAGGGCTGTCGACACAACTTGCCTCGAACGCCTTTTCATCAATGGTGGCAGTGGCCCCCTGTTTGATGGCAGCGTTAATCTGGCCACGCACGCGCGTGGCCGCCGCGGCATTGACCATTGGGCCGAGTGTCGTCTCCGGTTGGAGTGGGTCACCGAGGCGGTACTCTTTAGTCAGGGCGATAAAGCCGTCACAAAATGAGCGGTACTGATCTTTATGCACATAGATTCGCTCGATACCGCAGCAGGACTGGCCAGAGTTAAAAAAGGCACCATCCACTAGTCCTTCAATGGCGCGCCCGATGTCGGCATCGCTGCGCACGTAGGCGGGATCTTTGCCGCCCAGTTCGAGGCCCACGTCAATGAAGCGACCGACCGCGGCCGCTTCGATTTCATGCCCGCCTTTGGTCGAACCGGTAAAGGCGACATAGTTGATCGCATCATGCTGGATTAGTTTGGCAGTGGTGGCGTGATCGATAAACAGATACTGGAACAGGCCAGAGGGAAGGCCTGCTGTGGCGAAGGCATCATAGAGGCGTTCAGCGCTTAACGGTGTTTGTGAAGCGGGTTTCATGATCACGCTATTGCCTGCCATCAATGCCGGGATGATGGTGTTAACAGCGGTCAGGTAAGGGTAATTCCACGGCACGATCGATAGCACGGTGCCGTGCGGTGTGCGGCGGATGAGTCGGGTGGTTGCGGCAGATTGCTCGATCCTGGTGTCGGCCAGTTTGGCTGCCGCGATGTTGATCATATAGCGCGCACGCTCTGCAAAGCCTTTGATTTCACCGGGGGTGTAGCGCAGTGGTCGCCCCATCTGCCAGCTGAGTTCTTCGGCGCTGCGCTCCTCTCTTGCCAGGAGTGCATCGACGGCCTGTAGACAGATTGCCCCGCGCATTTCGATGGAGGCATTTTGCCACACCTTCTGCGCCGTGGTGGCAGCGTTGAGGGTTTGTACAATGTCATCATCGGTGGCGTAAGGACGCTCTGCATAGCAGCGGTTGTCGATCGGTGAGATAACTTTAAAGGTCTGCATTAGATAATCTCGAAGTAACGATCCATTTCCCAGTCGGTGATGTGTTTGCGGAACTCGCGTTCCTCCCACTCGCGACTGGCGGCGTAGTGGTCGACAAACGCATCGCCGAAGTACTGTCGTGCCATGGCTGAACCTTTGAGTCGTTGTGCCGCCTCCCATAGCGTGGTGGGCAGTTGGCGTTCGGCAGGGAAGCTTTGTTCATAGGCGTTACCGCTCACCTTTTCATCGGGCTCAAGCTTTTGTTCAATGCCGGCGAGGCCGGAGGCGAGTGCGGCGGCCAGAATGATGTAGGGGTTGGCGTCGGCGGCGGCCACTCGGTATTCAACGCGCTGTGCGCTGGCACCACCGGAAATTACGCGCAGGGCACAGGTGCGGTTTTCGACCCCCCAGGTGGCGACGGTCGGTGCCCAGAAGCCGGGAATCAGACGTGTATATGAGTTGATCGTCGGCGCGATCATCGCCAGTAGTTCCGGCATAAACTGCTGCTGCCCCGCGACGAAATGACGCATGGTAGCGCTCATGTCGTCAGCCTGATTGGCGTCATAAAAGAGGGGCGCGCCATTTTTATCGTTGAGTGAGATATGAATGTGGCCGCTTTGCCCCGGGCATTCCGCTGACCACTTGGCCATGAAGGTCGCCATCAGCCCTGCGCGTTGCGCGACAATCTTGGTGAAGGTCTTGAAGAGTGCGGCCTTGTCGGCAGATTGGAGCGCCTTGTCATAGGTGATCGCCGCTTCCATGACGCCGGGGCCGGTCTCTTCGTGGAGCGCTTCGATGGGGAAGTCCATCGCCTCACCAAGGTCGAGGATCTGTTGATAGATCTCGGCATCGACGCTGTTGCGCAGCACCGAATAGCCAAAGTGGTCTGGCGCTAGCGGGGTGAGGTCGCGATACTGTTTTTCACGCACCGATTCACGGGTCTCATCAAAGATGAAGAACTCGTACTCAAAACCAGCATTGGGGAAAAGCCCCATTTTGTTGGCTTTTTCGATGGTACGTTGGAGCAGGCCGCGAGGGCAGAGTGCGGCGGCGCGCTCGGTGAATTCGCAGAGGAAGAAAAGGGTGTCTTCTTCAAACGGGATGTCACGGCACGACTCAGGAATAATGCGCACCGAGGCATCGGGGTAGCCGGTGTGCCAGCCAGTGTATTTGACGTTATCGTAGAGCTGGTCTTTACTATCCCAGCCGAGTACGACATCGCAGAAGCCGAAGCCTTTATCAAGCGCAGAAAAGAACTTGTCACGTGAGATGTATTTGCCGCGCAGTATCCCATCGACATCGAACACGCCGACTTTTACGTGACGAAGCTGGCGTTCGTCAACGATGTTTTTTGCATCGGCAACACTCTTAACCTCTCTCGCATGCATGAAGGCACCTTTCCCTGTTGTGGTGTATGCTTGCCTGGCGCAAGTTAACTGTTCATTATAGGTATGAGATCGTTATAAAGTATCGAATAAAGACGTGGAATACAAATACTCTGTGATATGTCCTCTGTGACATGTGGAATGATGAGGTTGAAGGGTGTGAGCGGATGAAGATCGGAATTCTACAGTGTGATTCAGTGAGGACGCAGTTTCAGCGCCAGCATGGCGATTATCCTGCGATGATCGAAGCGCTGTTCCGTCAGGTATCGCCAACGGTCACGTTTAAAACCTATGACGTTACCGAGGGATGCTATCCCAGTGACGTTGATGAGTGCGATGCCTACATTACGACCGGGAGTAAGGCGAGCGTCTATGATGCTGCGGCGTGGATTGCATCGTTGCAGACGTTTATTATTCGCTTACGAAATGAAGAAAAAAAGTTGCTTGCGATCTGTTTTGGCCACCAGCTAGTGGCGCAGGCCTTTGGTGGCAAAGTAACGAAGTCGAACAACGGCTGGGGCGTGGGGGTACATTCAATGCAGGTAGCGTTAACGAAACCGTGGATGGAGCCACCACTGGCGACATGCAATGTACTGGTGAGTCATCAGGACCAGATCGAAAAATTACCCGTGGGCGCAACGTTAATCGCCGCCAGCGATTTTTGTCCTTATGCGATGTTTCAGTTGGATGACGCCATTCTTGCAATTCAGGGGCACCCGGAGTTTACCAAACCTTATGCTCGTGATTTGATGGGCTTCCGTCGTGAGTTATTGGGTGAGCCGCTTTATAAAGTCGGCATCGAGTCTTTACAGAGTATCACCGATGAGCAGGCGATAGCGCGCTGGATGCTAGCCTTTATTGACCCCGCTCAGTCAGCTATTGTAGCAAGTTGAATGGCGCTCGTTAAAAAGCGTTATTCGATCCTGCTAGTGTTGGCATTGTGCCTTTTTGCACTGCTGGCCTTTGTACCCTTTGGCAGCAGCGCCAATCCTGTCGCGATTAGAATGACGATGGATGCGGGGCACGCTTTTGCATTTATTCTGTTGAGTGGGCTGCTCTATCTTGCCGTTGAGCCTCGCGGCAAGTGGAAGGCGGTGATGATTACCACCATTATATCGATACTGTTAATTGCGGTGGTGGAGTGGGTGCAGCCTTATGTTGGCAGAACGGCATCGCTGGCGGATATGCAGATTGGCCTGTTAGGGGCCCTGATCGCCATTAGTGGCATGATTGTATGGCGTAACCTGCGCCATTGGCAACTGAGGGTGGCACACGGCGTGCTGACCGTGATGGTCTTAAGTTGGGTTGTGCTCCCCGTGTGGAATGAATGGCGCGCGTTGTGGTTACGAGAGCAACAGTTTCCGGTGCTGGGCGATTTTGAACATCCGTTGGAACAACGGTTGTGGAAGGCAACGGGGGTGGCACATGGGCAGCGTACACAGGGTTTACTATCAGACAAACATGTTGTTTCTGGAAGGGGGTCGCTCAAAGTCGAGACGGTTAAGGGCAGTTGGAGCGGGGTGCGCTACGCCGCGGGTGATCAAAATTGGCAAGGTTATCAGGCCTTATCGATCTCGCTTTATAATCCGGGTGAGGGGTTCAATATGAATATTCGTATTGATGACGGTGTTATTCATAGCGCGCGATATAGTGAGCGCTACAACGGTCGTTTTCAGATTCGGAACGGTCAGAACACGCTCTTGATTCCTCTGGCAAAAATCGCCGCTGCTCCTAAGAAACGCTCACTTGATCTGGGACGGATCAGGAAGATGACCCTGTTCCTTAATAAAAAAGCACAGCCCCAGCAGTTTTACCTGGATAACGTTCATCTGGTGCCATAAGCTGTTTTTATAGTAATCCAAAGTGGCCGCCGATCAACAGTGCAGTAACGACTGTCGCAGCAGTTAAGAGAGCGGTGGAGAGCAGATTGTTCTCCTTATGCATTTTCCAGCCGAAATAAAAGAGCATTGCAGCAATCAGGTATAAAACGGCGTAACCACGGTTCATGAGCGTATCCGGTTGTTGTTTAAGCAGCATTATAACGCGACTTTGAGTTAAGTGCTTAAACTAACGTTTTTTCTAGTATTGAACGGCGTAAGGTGTGTTTTGTTATTAGCTATTTAACCCATCTGTAATCACTACCCGGGTACCTACTTTGATCCATTTTTGCAGACCATCAAGTTGAGCATTGGTAAGTGCGATGCAGCCCTGTGTCCAGTCACTGATTTTATGAATACGTGGGTCGCCGCTACCGATGCCGTGAATCCCGATGTAGCCACCCAGTGCCGTTGTCTGTGGTGGGACTTTTCCATTCGAGAATGCCCTGCGAATTTCTGAATAGGTATTTGTGTCGATGCGGTTGCGCTGATAAGCGAGTTCTGCGCGTTCGATATTAGGATAATCAAGCCCGAAAAAATATCTAAAACGGCTTTTCGGATTGACCCATGCGACATGGAATTCGCCAAGGGGTGTTTTGCCATCACCTTCGGAGCGATCAGCTGCATAGCCATTGCGCCCGAGCGAAATTCCAGCGTAGTCTTCGATAACCTGATCGTCTTGCATGACTAACAGTGAGCGCTCAGCGACATCAATCAAAATCCAGGTATTTGGTTCTGCATGTGCAACAGAAAGTGTCGTGCTACCTAGTAATACGAGACAAAATAGGCGCTTGAAAAGGCGAAGCTGGTGGGTACGGTTTTGCTCGTAATATAATTCGGGCAAGGTCAGTAAAGTGTATTTGACTGCCCCTGAAATCTGCCGTAGAAATAGTGTCCAAACTTGCATAGTTCCTCGATCACTGATGAGAGGGCCTATTATTTGAATAGGTCATTGTCAGTCAATATATCGGCAAACCTCAACTATATGTGAACTGAAACGAAAATTTTAGGCTATGAGAGAGTGTATAACATGAGCGATGCGTATATCAGCCTCTAACGCCTGTTGTTTTTCATCGTATCTGTCCGGAGCTTGCCCACCGCGCCCAGACCACTGTGGGTATCCCGGTGACCCTAGAACTGCCGGGTGGAGATGCCGCGCGGCCGCTGAAAATGCGCATCGTGCTGTTGAGGTGCGCGCGGCTGCGGTAGATCTTAACTTCGGTTGACCGTCGCGTTTTACCAACACTGGCAGCTCTCGCTTCGTTCTCCTTGGCTGCCAGCGAGCGAGATTCGCGCAATAAAACAGCAATTAGGTTAGTGAGTTGCTGCAACATACACAGGCAGCGCGTATCTGTAGTGCGTGGCCTGGTGTTGAGGCTTCTAGTTCAATCTAGGCTACGTAGCGTGACACGCTAATTTACTCATCTTCTTCCAATGGTGCGAACCTAGCGATGATTTCAATCTCTTTATCGCCGCGTTTAATTACTAGCGGTAACCACGTGCCGTGGCGGGTGCGTTGTACGATGCTGATCACTTCAATCATTCGTTTAATCTCTTTACCTGCGGCCTTCACAAAGATGTCCCCTTTTTGCAAACCGCTCGCTTCGGCAACACTCCCTTCGACCAGTTTGGCGATGCTGACCTTGCCACCGTCTTCTTCAAGATAGACGCCGAGTTTTGGTTTCTGTTGTGCGGCTTCGTCTTGCATTTTCATACCGATGACGGCGTCGGCAAATGTCTGGTCGATCCCTTCACAGCCGAAGTCATTGTGCCAGGCAATCATTGTCGTCACATCTTTTTGACCGAGTGATTTGAGTTGGTCGGGAATGCCGTAATCGTTAACCACATGGCCGCTGCCCATCACGCCGACAAACAGTAGTGAGGGGTCTTTTTGTGTCTGTTGATAGATAATCTGCGCCATCGCAGCATCCCACAAAGTTTGTCCTTGCAGGAAGCGTTTGAAGCCGGGGCTTTCGAGATCGGCCTTTTTATCCTTCTCTTCTTTTTTTGCGCTAGGCTTGTGCGCGCCATGTTGTTGATAGATAGAGATCAGCAGGCTCTTATAGCCCTCGCCCGGGGGTGAGGGATCGCTAACGCCTTCACGCTCAGCCTCGGCAATGTTTTCCCACCCCTCTTTACGGACCTTTTTAACCAGTTCTCGACTGACGTTGAGGGCGTGAATGGGGATCTGATTCATGCGAGCGAAATGAAACAGCGGCAGATAATATTTGGCATCGAAGTTCCAGTACTTCTGCCACTGTGACTGTTCGAGAAATTCGGCTTCGCTCAGCTCGCCGGCAATCCATTGATCAAGCACCGGCTGAACCTTGCGCGGAAACATCTCAAAGCCGATTGCCATGTTGGGGTTGTGTGCGTGCAGCGCAGTGAGGGTGTGCAGTTCCCAGCGCTGGTGGTCGCCCTGTGCGTGATGTTCGCCGAGTAATACCACGCGTCCTTTGGCGGCCTGCTTGATGAACTGGTTGCCATCGATAACGCTCATGTCTGCGGGGTTGTACCACTTGTTCGGTACAATGCAGCTGTTGTCCATCTCGTCGCTATGGTCAATCACCGATTCATCGGCGTGAAGAGTTGAGCCGATGCTGCTCACTATCAGTGCGCTGATGAGTGTGGTGGTACGTATCCTGCGAGATAGTGCGGAAGGCTTTACTTTTAATAGAATCGATTTAATCCCATGCATGTTGTAATCCTTCTCCCGGTGAGATGACACATGTAAACATCACATACTATATTGAATACTTGTGTAATGTAAAACGGAAAAGATGCAGTGCCGCTACGCTCATCGCTATATTTGATTTGAGCTGTCTCAATAGTGAACCCATGTATTGCTCACTCCATTGCACCTTGTGATGGCCTGAGACATACTCTAAGCCTGTTGAAAGATAATACGTTGGGATGCGTATCTGAACTGAAGATCTGCTCATCGCCTGACGATACAGGTACTATCGGTATGACATTCAGCCGTTAAAAAGGTTCGAATCAATAACATGATCTTTGACGCAATAAGCAGTGATTCCAGTCTGTTACGCAGCGCCATTGATGCGGCCTGGCTTGCCGACGAAAGTGTCTGCGTTAAGGCGCTGTTGCAGCAAGTGAAATTTAGTGGGGAAGCGCAACAGCGTATCGATGCCCTAGCGCGCCAGCTGGTGATTGCGGTGCGTGAAAAAGCGCACGAGCAGGGCACCATTGATGCCTTTATGCAGGAGTACGACCTCTCTTCCGAGGAAGGCGTGGTGCTGATGTGTCTCGCCGAGGCGCTGTTAAGAATTCCCGATGATGAAACTGCCGGCCGCCTGATACAGGATAAACTCGGTGCCGCCGACTGGGGGCGTCACCTGTGGCATAGTTCATCAATGTTTGTGAATGCATCCACATGGGGATTGATGCTGACCGGGCATATCGTCGGCGTCGATGATGAGATTCTGCGTGATGGCCACTCGTTTCTACAGCGTTTGGTGAGTAAAAGTGGTGAACCGGTGGTGCGCATGGCGATCCGTCAGGCGATGCGTATTATGGGGCAGCAGTTTGTGATGGGCGCGACGATTGATGCCGCGATCAAACGCAGTCACGAAGCTGACAATCGTGACTATCGCTATTCATTTGATATGTTGGGTGAAGCGGCGCTGACCCGTAGCGATGCCAACGATTATTTCAACGCCTATCAAAATGCCATTACGCGCATTGCGGCCATCGTTGACCGACAACTGCCGCTATTCGCCCGCCCGGGTATCTCGGTAAAGCTTTCGGCACTACATCCGCGCTACGAAATATTTCAATGCAATCAGGTGTTGGCCGAACTGACGCCGCGCCTGTTACTACTGGCTGAGCAGGCACGCGATGCAGGGATCACGCTCACCGTTGATGCCGAAGAGGCGGACCGGTTATCACTTTCACTCGATATCTTTGAGGCAGTCTATCGCACACCAGCGCTGGATGGCTGGAATGGATTGGGGCTTGCGTTACAGGCGTATCAAAAACGCGCGCCGTTTGTGATCGACTGGTTGCAGGCGCTAGCAACGGATGTCGGCCGCATGATCCCTGTGCGACTGGTGAAAGGGGCCTACTGGGATAGCGAGATCAAACGGGCGCAGGAGCGCGGCCTTGATGGGTACCCGGTCTATACACGTAAGATTAGCAGCGATGTTGCCTATCTTGCCTGCGCACAAAAACTACTGGCGGCGAGTGATTGCTTTTACCCGCAGTTCGCCACCCATAACGCCCACACCGTCGCGGCGATTGTTGAATTGGCGAGTGATTTACCGTTTGAATTTCAACGCCTGCACGGCATGGGTGAGGCGCTTTATAGTGAAGTGACGCTAAGCAAAGAAGCGGGTGGTCTCGGTTTACCGTGCCGTGTCTATGCGCCGGTGGGTAGCTATCAATCACTGCTGCCTTATCTGGTACGCCGCCTGCTGGAGAATGGGGCTAACACCTCTTTTGTCAATCGTATTACAGATCGTCACGCGGCGCTTGAAGAGATCGTTAGTGACCCTATCGTTGAACTGGAGGGACTGGATGTTAAACCGCATCCACACATTGTGCTACCGCGGAAGCTATTTGGTAATGATCGCCTCAATTCGCGCGGCATGAATTTACACAGTGCATTGTCACTGGCAGCGCTTGAACAACAGCTGTCGCTATTTATAGATGATCTAACAGTAGTAAAACAGTGGCACGCCGCACCCATCATTAACGGTGTGATGATCGATGATGATGACCGGTCGCGGTTGTCGATCAACGTACCTGCGAATCATCAATGCGTGGTTGGGGATGTGGTTAACGCGACTGAAGTGATGGTAGCAGAGGCGTTGGCCAGTGCCGCGGAGTCGAGTGCACAGTGGTCGTCAACCGCGGCCGAGAAGCGCGCCGCAACGCTGGAAAAAGCCGCCGATTTATTTGAAACGCATTGTGCGGAGTTGATGGCGTTGTCTGTCCGTGAAGCAGGTAAAGGGGTTGCCGATGCGTTGGCCGAAGTGCGCGAGGCAGTCGATTTTTGTCGTTATTATGCGGCGATGGCGCGCAAAGAATTTTCCATACCACAGGTATTACCCGGCCCGACCGGGGAGCATAATCAGATCTCGTGGCATGGACGGGGGGTATTTGCCTGCATCAGTCCGTGGAATTTTCCATTGGCGATCTTTGTGGGCCAGGTGTGCGCGGCGCTCGCCGCAGGGAATAGCGTGATTGCTAAACCGGCGGCACAGACACCGTTAATTGCAGCACGCGCGGTGCAGCTGTTGCACGAGGCGGGCGTGCCGGGCGCGGTGTTGCATCTGTTGATTGGCAGTGGTCGTACCATTGGCATGCAGTTGGTCAATGATGCTCGGATTAACGGCGTCGCCTTTACCGGTTCGACCGAGACGGCGCAGACCATTAATCGCGCACTGGCACAACGCAGTGGCGCAATCGTTCCGTTGATTGCCGAGACCGGTGGACAGAACTGCATGATCGTCGATAGCTCCGCACTGCCAGAGCAGGTCGTGATTGATGTGATGCAGTCGGCCTTCAATAGTGCCGGTCAGCGCTGTTCGGCGCTGCGGGTGCTGTTTTTACAGGAAGATATTGCAGACGACATCATCGAAAAATTAAGCGGTGCGATGGCAGAACTGGTGGTGGGTGACCCGCTGTCACTCGCCACCGATGTCGGGCCGGTGATTGATCAGGCGTCGCTTGAAACGTTACAGGCACATGCGCAGTGGATGCAGACGGAAGGGAAATTGCTTTATGCAACACCATTACCTGATGGGCTGGAGTGCGGTTACTATTTTGCGCCGCATCTGTTTGAAATTTCACGGCTGGATCTGTTGCAGCGCGAAGTGTTTGGGCCGATCCTGCATGTGATCCGTTATCCATCTGATGGATTGAGCGGTGTGATCGCTGCGATTAACCGTACCCATTATGGTTTAACGCTGGGTGTGCATAGTCGCATTGAAGCGACGGCGCGTTATATCCAGCAGCGGGCACGTGTCGGTAATCTCTATATCAATCGCAACATGGTTGGTGCGACGGTGGGGGTGCAGCCGTTTGGTGGTGAGGGGCTTTCTGGCACCGGCCCCAAGGCGGGTGGGCCGCATTATCTGCATCGTTTTGCGACGGAGCGAACGTTAACCGTTAACACTGCGGCGGTGGGGGGGAATGCTGCGCTGTTATCGCTGGATGATGATGAGCACGCGTGATGTGATTAGCCGTTATGCGATCAGTAGCGCGGCACCCACGTCGCGACCATCCGAGGCCAGAATCGCAAAGGTGCGGCACGCGGCAGCGGTGTCCATCACTTCCACCGCAATCCCCTGATTGGTGAGCGAGGCCAGTGTCTGTGGCGACGGCCAGTGCTGCGCCGTGCCGGTGCCGAGTAGCAGTATCTGCGGTGGGCGCGGGTTTAGCACTTCAAAGTGCTGTGCTTCCAGTTCGTCAATCGTGCGTGGCGTCCAGTCACTGATCAACGCGTGAGGGGTAATGATCAGGCTATGGTTGAACGTCTCTGTTTTGAGTGTTTTATTGCCAAAATTGTCATCCGCCGCATCAAACGCGTCATTCGGGCGGATGATAATGATTTCGCCCAGATCGTCTGGATCGCCCGGATGGTAGCCGTAGATCCCAAACCGGCTGTGATCCTCATCCAGAGTGATTTTGACGCTTTTACGTGATTCGGAAGCTGTTGTTTCTTTCATAGTGGGATACAATAATGCCTTTTATTTCGGATAGCTAATCTTTAGCTAATCTTTAAAAGTTTGATATTATAGCCATTTATTTTTTGGCGTTCCAGTTTGGAGTGAAGTAAGCAGGTGATCGAGGAATTTCCCAGAATAAAGCGGCTGCCCCCCTATGTTTTCAATATTGTCAATGACTTGAAGGCGCAGGCGCGTGCACGCGGTGAAGATATTATTGATTTTGGCATGGGTAATCCCGACCAGCCAACCCCGGCACACATTGTCGATAAGCTGACAGAGGCGGCACAACGTGGGGATACCCACCGCTATTCGATGTCGCGTGGCATCCCGCGGCTGCGGCGTGCGATCTGTCGCTGGTACAAAGACAAATACGATGTCGAGCTGGATCAGGAGAGTGAGGCGATTGTCACCATTGGTTCCAAAGAGGGGTTGGCGCATCTTGCGTTAGCGACTATGGGGCCGGGTGATGCGGTGTTGGTGCCCAATCCCGCTTATCCGATTCACCCTTATGGCTTTATCATTGCGGGTGCCGATATCCGCCATGTGCCGCTGACCGCCGATGTCGATTTTTTTGCGGAGCTGGAGTCGGCGATTAAAAACACCTTCCCGCGCCCCAAGATGCTGGTACTGAACTTTCCGGGCAATCCGACCACCCAGTGTGTCGATCTGGAGTTTTTTGAAAAAGTGGTGGCGATTGCACGTGAACATCAGATCTGGGTGGTCCATGATCTGGCCTATGGCGAGATTGTGTTTGATGGTTACAAAGCACCTTCGATTCTACAGGTGCCGGGCGCGAAAGAGGTGGCGGTTGAATTCTATAGTCTTTCGAAGACTTATAATATGCCGGGTTGGCGTGTCGGCTTCATGTGCGGTAATCCTGTATTAGTGGGCGCATTGGCGAGGATTAAGTCTTATCTTGATTATGGCATGTTTACGCCGATTCAGATTGCCGCCATTGCCGCGCTTGAAGGGCCGCAGGAGTGCGTCAAAGAGATCACTGATATGTACTGTAGTCGTCGTGATGTACTGTGTGAAGGATTAAGTGCGATAGGCTGGCAGGTCGAAAAACCGAAGGCGACAATGTTTGTGTGGGCGAAAATTCCGTCGCACTATCGAGCGATGGGTTCGTTAGATTTTTCCAAAAAATTACTGGAAGAGGCGAAAGTGGCGATTTCTCCCGGTGTCGGTTTTGGCGAATACGGTGATGATCATGTCCGTTTTGGTTTGATCGAAAACGAGCACCGCACGCGACAGGCGGTGCGCGGGATTCGACAGATGTTTAAAAAAGATGGCGTGCTGAGTAGTACTGCCGCATCAGATGCAATGGAAGCGACCCTGGGAGATGAAAGTTGAAACCGATTAGTGTGGGATTGTTGGGTTTAGGCACCGTGGGTGGCGGTACTGCGAATGTATTGGCAAGAAATGCCGACGTCATCGCGCGTCGCGCGGGCCGTGAAATCCGCGTGACCCATGCGGCGGCCCGTGAAGTGGGCCCCAATGTAAATGTGACTGGCATCGACGTGTGCGATGACGCCTTCGCGGTCGTGAATAATCCCGATATCGACATCATTGTCGAGTTGATCGGGGGATATGATCCGGCACGTCAACTGGTGTTGCAGGCGATCGAAAACGGTAAGCATGTGGTGACTGCCAACAAGGCGTTGATTGCGATGCACGGTAATGAAATTTTTGCGGCGGCACAGAAAAAGGGTGTGATGGTCGCCTTTGAAGCGGGTGTCGCCGGTGGTATCCCGATTATCAAGGCGTTGCGTGAAGGGCTGGCGGCGAATCAGATCGAATGGTTGGCGGGTATCATTAATGGCACCGGAAACTTCATCCTCACCGAGATGCGCGATAAAGGGCGCGACTTTGCCGATGTGCTGGCCGAGGCGCAGGCGCTCGGTTATGCCGAGGCCGACCCGACCTTTGATGTGGAAGGGATCGATGCTGCACACAAGCTGACGATTCTGGCATCGATTGCGTTCGGTGTGCCGTTGCAGTTCGAAAAAGTCTATACCGAAGGGATCTCCAAAATCACCCGCGAAGATGTCAACTACGCGGAGCAGTTGGGTTATCGTATCAAGCATCTCGGCGTGACGCGCAAAACGGATAAAGGGATTGAGCTGCGGGTGCATCCCACCCTGATCCCTGAGCGACGCCTGATCGCCAATGTTGATGGCGTGATGAATGCGGTTCTAGTAAAGGGCGATGCCGTGGGCGCGACGCTTTATTATGGTGCTGGCGCAGGCGCAGAACCGACCGCCTCTGCGGTGGTCGCTGATATTATCGATGTGGCGCGCACCATGACGGTGGACCCGGAAAACCGTGTGCCGCACCTCGCGTTCCAGCCGGATGCGTTGTCGGACACGCCGGTGTTGCCGATGGAACAGATCGTCACTGCTTATTACCTGCGGATGCAGGCGGCGGATCGCCCCGGTGTACTGGCTGAAGTGACCAAAATTCTAGGTGAACAGGGCATCAGCATCGAGGCGATGATTCAAAAAGAGCCGAAGGATGACGAGAGTGTCGCATCGATCATCATGCTGACTCAGCGTGTGGTTGAAAGTCAGATGAACGAGGCGATTCGTCGCATCGAAGCACTGGCGGTGATTGAAGGTGACGTGACGCGCATTCGTTTAGAGCATCTCGATAAATAGCGCGTCATCGCTTCAACTACGTTTAAATTCAATTTTTAAGGAAACATTACCATGCCATTTCGATCTCGCTATACCGGTTTGATTGATACCTACCGTGACCGCCTGCCGGTGCACGATGACACCCGTATTATTAGTCTTGGTGAAGGCAACACGCCGCTGATCCGCCTCAATAACATTCCGGGCATTCTTCACGCGGATATCGATATCTACGTTAAGTTTGAAGGGCTCAACCCGACCGGTTCGTTTAAAGATCGCGGCATGACAATGGCGGTCACCAAGGCAGTCGAAGCGGGCAGCGAAGCGATCATCTGTGCCTCGACCGGTAACACTTCTGCCTCTGCCGCGGCCTATGCAGCGCGCGCTGGCATCAAGGCGTTTGTGTTGATTCCGGATGGCAAGATTGCACTGGGCAAACTGGCGCAGGCGATGATGCACGGTGCGACCGTGATACAGATCAAAGGTAACTTCGATGCCGGTATGCAGCTGGTCAAAGATGTCGCAGGTGAAGCGCCAGTCACGATTGTGAACTCGATCAATCCCTATCGTCTACAAGGGCAGAAGACCGCCGCATTTGAGATCCTTGAAGAGCTCGGTTCGGCACCGGACTATCACTGTATTCCGGTCGGCAATGCCGGCAACATCACCGCGCACTGGATGGGCTATAAAGAATATAACGAACACGGTATTGTGAATAGTCTGCCGGTGATGGTTGGGTATCAGGCCAGTGGTTCGGCACCGTTTATGCGCGGCGCGATGGTGGATGATCCTGAGACGGTGGCGACTGCGATCCGCATCGGGCATCCGCAAAGTTGGGACAAGGCGTGGGCCACACAGAAAGAATCAATGGGGTGGTTCGATGAGTGCACCGATCAGGAAATTCTTGCCGCACAGAAGATGCTCGCCGAACGCGAAGGGGTGTTTTGTGAACCGGCCTCGGCGGCCTCGTTGGCGGGGATGATCAAAGATGTGAAGAGTGGCAAGATTCCCGCCGGGAGCAAGATTGTCTGCACCCTGACGGGGAATGGCATCAAAGATCCTGATATCGCGATCAAACAGTGCACAGCACCGATGCAGAGTGTCGATGCGACGCTGGATGCGGTGAAGCGGGCGATCCTCGATAATATTTAAGCGCTGTTATTTAGATTCAGCGTTGCGGGTACAAAAAAGGCGAGGATGTTTTCACATCCTCGCCTTTTTATTTTAACGTAAGCTGATTAATTGCTAACGCGAACCACGCGACCGTTCAGTGGTTGCGCTGGGCGCACACTCAGCGGAAAGAGGTCAGTAAACTGCTTGACCTGTTTCTTAGAGATGGATGACGGTGTCGCCATCACTATCCAGTTGACCCCTTCAGAGCAGGGCGGTGTGGTCAAAGAACCTGAATAGTTAAAGTAGGTTAGATCCACCGGCAACAGGTCCAGTGCATTGATGCGGGTGTTTTTGACGGCTTTGGTCTCGCCACTTGCAGTCGGCAGGTTCGCCCATAATTTATCAATGACCTTGTTCTTGTTACCTGCTTTAAACAGCACGCCGATCACCCCCAGCTGACCATCGGCCGCTTTGTGTACCAGATGCGCCACCATGTCGTAACTTTTGCCACCGATGGTGTGCTCGGAAGGTGAGTGAAAGTGAAATTGTAGCAGGTCGTAACGTTTGCCACTTACAGTAATGTAGCTGCCAGTGTGATAGTTAGCCTGAACGGTGTGACCATTATTGGTTAGCTCCAGCGGGGATGATTTGTAGTTGAACTGAATTGCTGAAAGGTCACTAATCGTCACAGGTGAGATATCGATCGGCGACTGATGCTTGCCCGTAGTACAAGTGCCATATTCTTCTTTCAGTACGCCCCACGCATGAGGCGCGCCATTACCGTCGTAAGCCCAATGGGCTGCATGCCCAGCCGCCGCCGCGGCGTGGCTGTCAGACTTCATCGAATGAGGTGCTTTATCCTTATGAACTACACTGGCACTGTGATCATCATCAGAGTCCGAGCATGCAGCCGTTAGCATGGCGATTCCCCCAATCGCGATGCCCTTCAACAATGTCATACGTTTAGTTTCCATTAATCTGCCTCTTTAATTCTTAAGATTAGTTAATAAGCCAACAGAACCATTAAGACTAGCTAGTGTGGCGGTAAAAATCCAGTGATTACTAAGAAACCCCTGATTTATTCATGAGATCGTATCTTGCGCCTAAAACATTCAGCTTCTGCATTGAAAATCTTCGCAATAGTCTGCTATTACGTGCGACTCTGGCCTTAAATCTGAGAGTTTTAGATCACAATCTAATTCACTCAGAATAAATTCAGAGGTTCCCTGAAAAATACAGATGAATTGAGAGTATAGGGACAGCGTGTATTTGTGTGTTTTTCTTAAGCTTATTATGCGATGTGGGTGAATGTATTTTATACGCGTTCGAGCGCTTCGTCGGAACCGCGGACTAAAAGGCATCGTCCCAAGCAGACTCATGAACATGCCATGAGACGGCGTATCGAGAAGGCTACGCCCTGCATTGACCGTCAAGTCTGGCAGAAGATTGAAGCGCTGATTGGCCAGGAGCATATCTCAGGTTAACTTAACATGACACACTGAGAAAATCACTGGGTGTTTAAAACACCTCACGAGGTATTTAATAAAATACCGGATGTCATTTACTGTTGTGCTTCAAAGTTGAATTCGCGTATCAATATGGCATATTTAATGATGTTTTTCATGGTATAGATACCTAGTGTTCACTGTAAATTTATTTTTATTGAAAGGGTTTGTCAGCGAGTCACTCTCGAATGAGAGTAGTGGTTTACAACACACTACCCAACGGGCTGATCACCGCATTGCCGCCCCGCTGGAGCACATGGGTATAAATCTGTGTAGTACGGATATCTTTATGCCCGAGCTGTTCCTGCACTGTACGGATGTCTGCACCGCGTTCTAGTAAGTGAGTCGCAAATGAATGCCGGAGTGTATGGCAGCTGGCGGGTTTTTGGATGCTGGCCCTACGGATCGCTTTTTTAACAGCTGACTGTAGTGCACTTTCATTAATATGATGGCGGCGTATTTTACCTGATCGCGGATCAGTGCTACGACGCTGAGATGGGAACAGGTATTGCCATATCCATTGTTTACTTGCATTTGGATACTTGCGCTCAAGCGCGTTAGGTAAATAGACTTCGCCAAAACCATCGTTTAAATCTTTGCAATGAATATTTTTCACCGATTGCATATGGCGTTTAATCGGTAGAATTAGTTCATCAGGTAAAGTCACAATCCGGTCTTTAGCCCCCTTGCCATCGATGATATAGATCGCACGGTGGTCAAAATCAATATTCATAATGCGTAACCGTAAACATTCCATTAGCCGTAATCCTGAGCCGTACATTAAGCATGTTGCAAGCCAGTGATGGCCATTAAGCTGCTTAAGAAGTGCGCCAACTTCGGCAGGGGTGAAAACAACGGGTAATTTCTTTGGGCGTTTCGCACGTACTGATTGCACATTTCCTAAAGGACGGTCAAGCACTTTAGTGTACAAAAAATTAAGCGCATTTAATGCCTGATTTTGTGTGCTGGCGGCCACATTTCGGCTCACTGCGAGGTAGGTTAGAAAAGCACTGACCTCTTTTTCGCCCAATGTATCGGGATGGCGTTTATGGTTAAATAAGATAAAACGCTTAACCCAGTCCAGATAAGCCTTTTCTGTGCGAATACTATAATGGCGCACACGAATAGCATTCCGAACCTGATCCAAAAACGGGGATTTTCGACTTGACATGTTTCAGCCTCCTTGCTGGTGTTCCTATGAAAACTTTAGCGTATCGAAGCAGTGGATACTAGTGCGTGCTATATGGTTAATTACCATAATTATCGCGGACGGCAGCCTGTGATATCAAATGAAATTTAGTGTATTCTAAGTCGTTATTGGCGGTGTATTGTATTTGCTGATAAATTTTATACTAAGGAAGCTCTGATTTATTCATCATTTCGTTCATAATACGGCTGATTGATTGAATCATTGCGGAGAACAGAAGAATGCGCCAACAGACGCTCGCCGATGAAGGATTTGAACGTTTTCGCAAGCCT
>Ga0316209_1000689_pt1 | contig 50233 bp, 44 predicted proteins | sample 6monopyrite_MG_FD_204945 | JGI IMG/M metagenome (GOLD analysis project Ga0316209, IMG submission 204945) | Microbial mat bacterial communities from mineral coupon in-situ incubated in ocean water Damariscotta River, Maine, United States -... | ecosystem: Environmental > Aquatic > Marine >... | reverse complement strand
AAATCAGGGTTAACGGCAAAATAAGCAAGCAAATCGACTCGAATAGAGGACATTTTCAAAATATTTAATTGTGTGATTACAAAATTACTTGAATACAGCTGTCAGCGCTAATTGATCAGAGGTTCCCAAAATAAATAGTCATGGATTGTAATACCCCTCCGCCGAAAAATAATAGGCGCTTTAAGAAAGGCCTGATTAATTCACGCTGACAGCTGTTGCTATCGGCCATAGATAGTGAAACGAAGGCCATTAACCCCCGATAAGCGGTCCAGCCCGCAGACTCGGAGTTATGAATGCTAGCGAATGACGTAGAGGCTACCGCAGCCGGTATCATCACTGTAAAGTCATTTGCAGAAGTGTTGTTGAATGCAACGAGAGAACGAAGTGATTGATGTCGTTCGAATACGCAACGTACGCAGGGCAGTCGGGGGAAAAGGAATCAGTTGTCGTGTAGATGAGTGAATTATCGGCATGAATGCCGAATAATTTTTAGCCAAGTAGTAACACAATCGAAAAAACCCGGCATCGCCGGGCTTTCTATTTCAGTATTTAATGGCTACCTACTTTCGCTTAGGCAGATAAATATCCGTACAGGTTCCCTCCGCCACTTCCGCAGCAAAGTTTAAGGTTTCAGATAACGTTGGATGCGGATGAATAGTCAACGCTAGATCCTGCACATCAGCACCCATCTCCAGCGCCAGCACAGCCTCTGCAATCAACTCACCCGCATTGGTACCGACGATGCCCGCACCGATGATGCGATGATGCTCATCGAACAGTACCTTGGTCATCCCTTCGTCACGACCGATGGAGAGTGAACGACCGCTCGCGGCCCACGGGAAGGCACCCTTCTGATACTTGATCCCTTCCGCTTTGCACTCGTCTTCAGTCTTGCCCATCCACGCCACTTCGGGATCGGTATAGCAGACAGAAGGAATCGTACGCGCATCGAAGAAGCTCTTCATACCGCTAATCACTTCCGCCGCCACTTTACCTTCGTGCGTGGCTTTATGCGCCAGCATCGGTTGGCCGACGACATCACCGATTGCGAAGATATGATTGACATTGGTACGCTGCTGTTTATCGACATTGATAAAGCCGCGCTCATCGACCGCCACACCGGCCTTGTCAGCATCGATCAACAGACCATTCGGTGAACGGCCAATCGAGACCAGCACGCGATCAAAGGTATCCTGCGCCGGTGCACCCTTGCCTTCGAACGAACAGAGCATACCGGCATCGGACGGTTCGATGGCGGTGACTTTGGTATTCAGAAAAATGTTTTCATAACGCTTTTTGATGCGTCGTTCCAGTGGACGGACGATGTCGCGATCGACACCGGGTATCAGCCCCGGGGACAACTCAACCACGGTCACTTTCGAACCCAGTGCATCGTATACCGTAGCCATCTCCAGCCCGATAATGCCGCCGCCGACAATCAACAGACGCTCGGGGACTTCCGCTAACTCCAGTGCGTCAGTCGAATCCATCACCCGCGGATCATCCCACGGAATGAACGGCAATTTGGTGACGCGTGAACCGGCGGCGATGATGCAGTTTTCAAAACCGATCACCGTTTTGCTACCGTCGTCCGCTTCAACTTCAATGGTATTGCTTGATGTGAACTTGCCGTAACCGTGCACGATCTCGACTTTGCGCTGTTTGGCTAGTCCTTTGAGGCCGCCGGTCAATTTATTAATCACACCCTCTTTATGGGCGCGCAGTTTATCGATATCGATCTCGGGCTTATTAAACGCCACGCCGATATCAGTAAACTCTTCCGCTTCATTAATTACCTGCGCGGTGTGCAGCAGCGCCTTTGAAGGGATACAACCGACATTGAGGCAGACACCACCAATGTTCGGATAGCGCTCGATCAAAATGACTTTTTTGCCGAGATCCGCCGCACGGAACGCCGCAGTGTATCCGCCGGGGCCTGCGCCCAATACCACCAGCTCAGCCTCTTTGTCGACATCGCCACTGTAGCTGACCGCCTTCGGTGCCGGTGTTGATGCCTGTGTCGATACCGGCGCCGGTATCGATTCTGGCTCAACCGCGCTGGTCGCAGCGGTTGTGGCAGCCGGTGCAGACTCGGCAGCGGCTGCTATTACTTCCAGCTTAATCACCAGGCTCCCTTCGGCGACTTTGTCACCCACCGCAACCAGCACTTCTTTTACAACACCGCCCTGCGGTGCCGGGATCTCCATTGCTGCCTTATCGGACTCAACCGAGATCATCGAGTCTTCAACCTCGATGGTATCACCGACACTGACCAGTACTTCGATCACTTCGACTTCTGTGAAGTCACCAATGTCGGGAACGGAAATTTCTATTATCTGACTCATCGTCACCCGCTCCTGTTACAACAGTTCTTCAGGTGCGCCCGCAAGCACACTACTAAGGTAAGTGGTAAAACGTGTGCCATCGGCACCGTCGATTACACGATGATCGTACGAGAGTGCCAGCGGTAACATCATCTTCGGTTCGAAGCCTTCGCCGTTCCACACCGGCTGCATCTTCGAACGAGATACCCCGAGGATCGCCACCTCGGGTGCATTCACAATCGGCGTAAATTTAGTGCCGCCAATACCCCCTAAACTGGAGATAGTGAAACAGCCGCCCTGCATGTCGGCAGGTTTGAGTTTCTTGTCACGCGCCTTGATGCTGATCTCACCCATTTCAGTAGCGATCTCCACCAGGCTCTTTTTATCGGCATCACGAATCACCGGCACCACCAGGCCATCCGGGGTATCGACGGCGATACCGACGTTGTAGTACTTTTTATAAATCAAATTCTCACCACTCGCATCAAGCGAGCTATTGAAACGCGGGAACTCTTTTAGCCCCGCAACAACGGCCTTAACGAGGAAGGCAAGCATCGTGATACGAATGCCTTGTTCTTTGTATTCCGGCACCATCTTTTTACGAAACACTTCCAGCGCAGTAATGTCAGAATCATCGAACTGCGTGACGTGCGGAATGGTGACCCAATTACGGTGCAAAAATTGCCCGGTGAGTTTGTTGATCTTGGTAAGCGCCTTGCTTTCAACATCCCCCCATTTACCGAAGTCGATCTCTGGCATCGGGGCAACTTGTAGACCGCCACCACTGCCACCCCCATATGATCCGGGGCCACCGTGCATCATCACATTTTTAACAAACGCCTTAACGTCCGCCTGTGTGATGCGACCCTTGCGTCCACCGCCAGCAACACTGCCAAGATTAACCCCCAGCTCGCGTGCAAACTTACGCACCGATGGGCTGGCATACGCTTTGGAAAAACTCGTTTCATCGATCTTCGCCGGGGCCATCGGTGCGGCGCGACGTGGTGCCTGTTGCGGCGCGGCAGTCGGTGTCGCTGTGGCGGGCACTGGGGCTGCAGCGGCAGGTGTCGCCGCTGGCGCTTCGGCCGGTGGTGCATCAACTGCTGACTCAGCGGCAGGTTCCAACATCACCATCAAACTACCTTCTGACACCTGATCACCAACGGCAACCTTTAGCTCAGTGATCACCCCGCCCTGCGGCGCGGGAATCTCCATCGCGGCCTTGTCTGACTCTACTGAAATCAGCGAGTCTTCAGCCACTACGGTATCGCCTACCGCGACCAATACTTCAATCACCTCAACCGCGTCGAAGTCACCAATATCCGGTACATGTATCTCTATTGCCATCTCATGCTCTCCTTAAGATCAGGCAAATGCCGGGGTTGGTTTTTCGGGATTGATGCCGTATTTGGCAATCGCCTCGGTCACTTTCTCGGCCGGTAACTTGCCTTCATCGGCCAGCGCTTTCAGTGCAGCGACGACGACATAGTGACTGTTGACCTCAAAATGTTTACGCAGCTGCGCGCGGGTATCACTGCGCCCGAAGCCATCGGTTCCGAGCACTTCATAGTGACCCGGCACCCATTTGCGAATCTGCTCCGCATAGCTCTGAATATAATCGGTCGCGGCGATAAACGGCCCTTCACGACTCGCCAGTGTACTAGCAACGTATGAAATCTTCGCCGTCTCATTCGGGTGCAGGCGATTCCAACGATCAATCTCCTGCGCCTCCCGTGACAGCTCGGTGAAACTGGTGGCGCTCCAAATATCGGAAGCGACACCCCAGTCACTCTGCAACAACTCACTGGCGGCAATCACTTCACGCAGGATGGTGCCGGAGCCCATTAACTGCACGCGATTAGACGCATCACCCTCGCCTTCTCTGAATAGATACAGCCCTTTGATGATCCCTTCTTCGGCACCTGCTGGCATCGCCGGGTGGGTGTAGTTTTCATTCATCGCAGTAACGTAGTAAAAAACACTCTCCTGCTCCACATACATGCGACGCATGCCGTCGTGGATGATCACTGCCATCTCATAACTAAAGGTGGGATCGTAACTAACACAGTTCGGAATCGTGCCTGACATCACCAGACTATGACCATCCTGGTGTTGCAGCCCTTCGCCCGCTAATGTAGTACGCCCAGCGGTGCCGCCAATCAGAAAACCACGCGCCTGCATATCACCGGCGGCCCATGCGAGATCGCCGATGCGCTGGAAGCCGAACATCGAATAGTAAATATAGAATGGAATGGTACTGACGCCGTGTGCGCTATATGAAGTTGCAGCCGCAATCCATGAGCACATCGAGCCGGCTTCGTTGATCCCCTCTTCGAGAATCTGGCCGCTCTTGTCCTCTTTATAGAACATGATCTCTTCTTTATCCTGCGGGGTGTAAAGCTGACCGACGGATGAGTAGATACCCAGCTGGCGGAACAACCCTTCCATGCCGAAGGTACGCGCTTCGTCGGGCACGATGGGGACAATATGCTTGCCGATCTTTTTATCGCGGCATAGCAGTGTCAACATCCGTACCCACGCCATCGTGGTCGACATCTCACGCTCACCGCTCCCGACCAGCAATGGCTCAAACACCGACAACGGTGGAATCTCCAGCGGTGCCACTTCACTGTTACGGACAGGCAGGTAACCGCCTAATTCTTTACGGCGCGCATGCATGTACTGCATCTCTTCTGAGTCGGCGTCCGGCACAAAATATTCACCGGCCGCGGCGGCGGCATCATCGAGTGGGATATTGAAACGATCACGGAAGGCGACCATGTCATCATCCGCCAGTTTTTTCTGTGAATGGGTACGCATCTGCCCTTCACCCGAAGCGCCCATGCCGTAGCCTTTAACGGTATGCGCCAGAATCACAGTCGGCTGACCGTTGTGATTGACCGCCGCGTGATAAGCCGCATAGACCTTATGCGGATCGTGTCCGCCGCGGTTAAGTCGCCAGATATCTTCATCCGTCATCTTCGACACCATCGCCTTCAGCTCAGGGTATTTGCCGAAGAAATGCTCACGCACATAGGCACCGTCTTTCGATTTGTAGTTCTGAAAGTCTCCATCGACCGCTTCCATCATGCGCTGTTGCAGCAGACCATCTTTATCTTTGGCCAGCAGTGGATCCCAGTAGCTGCCCCATAGCACTTTGATCACGTTCCAGCCAGCACCGCGGAAGTTCGCCTCCAGCTCCTGCACAATCTTGCCGTTGCCGCGCACCGGGCCATCTAAACGTTGCAGGTTACAGTTGACCACCCACACCAGGTTATCAAGCTTTTCACGCGATGCGAGTGAGATGGCACCGAGGGTCTCAGGCTCATCACACTCACCATCACCGATGAAGGCCCACACCTTGCGCCCTTCGGTCGTCGCGAGGTTACGATCCTGCAGGTACTTCATAAAACGTGCCTGATAGATCGACATAATCGGACCGAGGCCCATTGATACCGTCGGGAACTGCCAGAAGTCCGGCATCAGATGAGGATGCGGATAAGACGACAGGCCACCGCCGTCGACCTCCTGACGAAACTTATCGAGCTGATCCGCGCTCAGGCGCCCTTCCAGAAAGGCGCGCGCATAGGTCCCCGGTGAGGCGTGGCCCTGCGAAAAGATCAGATCGCCGTTATGCGCGTCACTCGACGCCTTCCAGAAATGGTTATAACCGACATCATAAAGCGTTGCGGCCGATGCAAAAGTCGCGATATGGCCACCGAGTTCGGCACTCTTACGATTCGCCTTGACCACCATCGCCATCGCATTCCAGCGGATGTAACTGCGGATACGATCTTCAATCGCCGCATCACCCGGCATGGGCGCCTCAAGATGCGTCGGAATAGTATTCACATAAGCGGTGTTGGCCGAATAGGGTAGATTGGCACCGGTGCGGCGCGCCTTGTCGATCATCTGCTCAAGCAGGAAATGGGCGCGTTCAACCCCTTCGTTTTCGATCACCGCTTCGAGCGCTTCGACCCATTCCTGAGTCTCAATGGCATCGATATCGGTTAATTGCGATTGCTGGGACATACATCCAACCTCTTTATATTAAATTCTGTCGTCTGATATTAAAAACAGACGCCGTATAAACCTTGAAAATTAAACTCTGGTAATAAACTTATGGGTCAAACCCTTGAACGTTAATCAGTGCGTTAATCGCATTCGTTAACAGTCAATGGCACTATTGATAACTTCTGGATAAGGGGTACAAAAAACAGCGTTGACGTTGGCAGTGTCTCGCTTCAATATTATTTTTTTTCGCTACAACCATAAAACCTGCCCACATTTTCCTTATTCTTGTGTCACGGTGGTGCCAGGTCAATTTTAACGTCGGCACACACAAAACAAGCATTTTATTATAAAGAGGCTTGTTTTCGTTAATATTTTAGCAGATCTGCCCACACTATTTTGGTATCTTTAGCGGGTAAATCTTAATGCAGCATCGCTCAGGCGGGATATGATCGTTTTTTTCCTGCATCAGGTCAAGAAATAGACCATATAACTAACAGGTGAATTATTGTGAAAATCAAGTTAAAACAACAGAAAGGCAAGGTGAACCAAACCGCGCTCAGCACTATTTCTCACCTTATCATCCTGCTGCCGCAAAACAGTATCAAAACTGGCCCGCGCAATGCCTGGCCTGAGTTCCCTTATGCAGCGCTTCTAAAACAGCGGCTGAAACGCAGCGGCGACAGCGACACCCTGCTCACCACCGACCTGCCGAACAAGGCGAGCACCCATGTAACGCTTTCCGGCATCAAGGCCGACATCGACCGCTTTGAACTGCTGACACTGGCACGCAAGCTGGCGGCACCGCAGCTCGCGCAGAACCCAGCCACCATTACCATTATCGCGCCCGGATTTTCAGATGAAGATGCCGCACCATTGATTAAGGCAGTGGTCGCGGCACTGCTCGCCGCCAGCTGTGCCATGCCATCGTTCAAGAGCAAAGCAGCGAAACCCTCAAAGCTAAACACCATTCAACTGCTCGGCATTGCAAAAAAGATCGACTTCAGCCGCACGATGGCAGAGGCGGATGGCAACAACCTCGCGCGTCAACTGACCACGCTACCCCCCAACGAACTCACCCCCGCCATCTACCGTAAGCGCGTGGCGAAGCTTGCCAAAGAGCATGGCTGGAAAATGACGTTTCTTGACCAGCAGACCCTCAAACGCAAAAAGGCGGGGGCATTTCTCGCCGTATCTCAGGGCAGCAGCGAAAAGGATGCGGGCATCGTGCATCTGCGTTACACCCCCAAGAGCGGCCGCCGTAAACAGACCCCGTTGGCACTAGTCGGCAAGGGCATCTGCTTTGACACCGGTGGCACCAATCTCAAACCGGCGCAGTACATGCACGGCATGCATGAAGATATGCAGGGCAGCGCGGTGGCACTCGGCACCTTCCTTGCGCTGTCGCAACTGAAAGTACCGTACGTGGTCGACTGCTGGCTCGCACTGGCGCAGAATCACATCGGCCCCAACGCCTATAAACAGAACGATGTAGTGACCGCCAGCAACGGCACCACTATTGAAGTGATGCACACCGACGCCGAAGGGCGCATGGTGCTGGCGGATACACTGGTGCAGGCGGCGCGGCTCAAGCCCACATTGATCATCGACTACGCAACCCTCACGGGTGCCTGCCACTACTCACTCAGCGCGCGTTACAGCGGCGGTTTTACCAATCGCGATGCGTTGATCGATGAGATCATTTCAGCAGGGCGCAATAGCGGTGAACGTGTCTGGCCCTTTCCGATCGATGCGGATTTCGATGATGAACTGAAGAGCAACGTCGCCGACGTCAAACAGTGCTCCCTCGGCGGAGAGGCCGATCACATCCTCGCCAGCCGTTTTCTACAACGCTTTGTCGCCGACACCCCGTGGCTCCATCTCGACCTCTCGGCAGGCAATAGTAAAGGTGGACTGGCGCACATCCCCACTGACATCACTGGCTTTGGCGTCAACTTCACTACCCAGCTGCTGTTTGATAACAACGTGCTATCAAAAGCTAAATAATTTTAACCCCAATGTAGCCTCGGTTGAGCGTATCGCGAAACCCGGGAAGTTAGCGGTACCATTCCCCCGGGTTTTGCTAAAAGCTCAACCCAGGCTACTCATAAGTGGACATTAAAACCATGGAAAATGACATTACCGATTTACAGATCCGCCTGACGCATCAGGAAGCCACACTGGAAGAACTTAATCAGGTGATTATCCAGCAACAGCAAGCGATCGATCATCTGACGCTGACGGTGACACAGTTAAATCAACGAATGCGTGCGATGGCCGATTCGAATATCGCCCATCAGTCGGAAGAGACACCGCCACCACATTATTAGAGGCTGAATTGCAAAGGGCTTTAGGTCGACATCGCCCGTACGACTTACTTTGACAGCGCTACACCACCCCGTTACTCTTAACTGAATTCTACCGACAACAATTAATAAGGAAGCACCGCATGAATGACGCCTCCCCCCTTATCGATGCACAACAGCAGTTCATTGATGCCCTCAGCGCCAGTACCACTGACAGCGAAACTTGCCGCCTCAGCGAAGCGCTCGGGCGCACACTGACAAGCGATGTGCTGGCGCCTACCGACATGCCCCCTTACCATCGTGCGATCGTCGAAGGGTGGCTGGTCAACAGCGCGGACACTCAGGGTGCCGCTGAAGGAGAGCCGATCAACATCGATATCGTCGGAGATGTGATTCCTGGCGACGAGCACTGCCCCACCCCCGGCACCGGCGAAGCACTGCGCGTGGCTACCGGCAGCATCGTGATTGACGGTCCGGTTGCGGTCATACGCCCATGGGAAGGCAAAGAGAAAGAAAACTGCGTCGCTATCGAACGTCCCTTTCCACCACGCTTTTTTATTGAAGAACAGGGGTGCGATCTCAAACAGGGCGCGACTGCGGTCTCTACCGGTACCGTGCTCGGTGCCGCCGAGATAGGCACTATCGCGAGTCTCGGCATCGATGAGGTTGCAGTGGCCCGTGCACCGAAGGTAACGCTGTTTTCCTCGGGTGATGAAGTGGTTCCCTACACCGACGCGCTGAAACCCGGTAGCATCCGTGACAGCAACAGCATCATGCTCGCGACCGCGGTGACTGCGGCAGGCGGTATCCCGTTGATCGCGGGTATTCAACGCGATGACTTCGACAAATTTGTCGCGGCAGTACAACAGGCACTGACCAATAGCGACATGATTGTGATCTCAGGCGGCACCGCCGTCGCAGGCCGCAACTTCATCTCTGATCTGTTGAGTGCCGTCGGTGAGTTAATCATCGATGGCGTGCCGATGCGCTCTGGCCGACCTTTAATCATGGGCAAGGCGGGCGACACACCGATCGTGTGTGTCGCGGGCCATCCGCCCGAAGCACTGCGCGGCTTCAATCTTTTTGGCGTGGCGGCACTCAACCAGTTAATGGGCCGAAAGGTCGATTTACCGCAAGATAGTCAACAAAACCCACCGCCGCCACCGTCAAAGTAGTTTGGCCAAGGAAAATAGTATGCAGCCCCTGACTCTGATCCGACCCGACGACTGGCACCTTCACCTGCGCGACGGCCCGACGCTTGAAACTACCGTTGCCCATAGTGCCAAGCAGTTTGCACGCGCGATTGTGATGCCGAATCTCAAGACCCCCATCACGACCACGGAGCTGGCCATGGCCTATCGTGATCGTATCCTTGCGGCGATTCCCGATGGCATCGCCTTTAGTCCGCTGATGACGCTCTACCTGACTGACGACACGTCGGTGGATGAGATCAAGCGTGCGGGCAATAGCAAACACATCGTCGCCCTCAAACTGTATCCCGCAGGGGCAACCACTAATTCATCTTCCGGCGTGACCGACATTGAATCCACCTACGCCACGCTGGAGGCGATGATCGAATTTGACATGCCGTTGTTGATCCACGGCGAAGTGACCGACCCTGACATCGATGTCTTTGATCGAGAAAAGGTCTTCATCGAACGATATCTGGCGCCACTAACGCGACGTTATCCCGAGCTAAAAATCGTGCTGGAACATATCACCACACAGGATGCAGTCGAGTTTGTCGAAGCGGCAAGTGATACCCTCGCGGCCACCATCACCGCCCATCACCTGTTGCTCAATCGCAACGCCATGCTGGTGGGTGGCATCCATCCGCACCACTACTGCCTGCCGGTATTGAAACGCGAGCAGCACCGCCAGGCGTTAATCAAAGCGGCCACCAGTGGCCATCCCAAATTCTTTCTCGGTACCGACAGCGCACCACACGACATCACTACTAAAGAGAGTACCTGTGGTTGTGCCGGTATCTACACGGCGCACGCCGCGCTTGAACTCTACACCGAAGTGTTTGAGGCCGCCGATGCACTCGACCAGCTGGAAGGGTTCGCCAGTTTTTATGGTGCAGACTTTTACGGTTTGCCGCGTAACAAGGAGAGTGTGAGTTTGGTCAAGCGGTCGTGGATAAGCCCGAATCAATACACCTTTGGCGAAGCGGGGACACTACGCCCTTTTCGCGCAGGAGAGTCTATTGACTGGACACTCTACACCAACATGCATCGCACCATACAATAAGTAATCGCAATCACCCACCACCGACAGGAACCCAGCCGCACTCTATGACGAATGATCAATCCCCACCACTGGCAACCCGCTTCAGAGGCTACCTGCCGGTGGTTATCGATGTTGAGACGGCAGGTTTCAATGCTCAGACCGATGCCCTGTTAGAAGTTGCCGCAGTACTGCTGAAGGTATCACCGGACGGTATGCTCGAACCCGATCAGACCATCGCCCATCACATTGTGCCATTTGAGGGGGCCAATCTGGAAGCCGCGGCACTGGCCTTCAACGGCATTGACCCTTATCACCCTTTTCGCATGGCACTGCCAGAAAAAGAGGCGCTCAACGCCATCTTTAAACCTATCCGCACCGCCATCAAGGCACACGGTTGTACCCGAGCTATTCTGGTTGGCCATAACGCCACCTTTGATCTCAGCTTTATCAATACGGCGGTGGCGCGTACCAAAATCAAACGCAATCCGTTTCATCCCTTTAGCACCCTCGACACCGTATCACTCAGCGCACTCGCCTACGGACAGACGGTACTGGCGCGCGCTGCGACCGCCTCGGGTATCAAATGGGATGGCAAAGCGGCTCACTCGGCCATTTATGATGCCGAACGCACCGCTGAACTTTTTTGCGACATTGTGAACCAATGGGATAGCAAAATTGGCACCCCTGCGGTCATCGTCTCGGACCCACCCGCTCCCAGCGAATAATTAGGGCGGTTGACGAGGCCCACTCGTCGTTAACATTGGCATCGACGTAGTTAATTCAACGACATAAAAAAAGCGCTGTGAAGATCACAGCGCTTTTTCACAACAGATGTGAAACCCCAGCTACGTCTTACTGGCCGCTTCCACCATCTTGGCTAACTCACCGCGCTGGTAGAGTTCCATCACGATGTCACACCCGCCCACCAACTCACCATCGATATAGAGCTGTGGAAAGGTCGGCCAGTTGGAGTACTGGGGCAAATTCTGGCGGATCTCTGGATCAGCCAGTACATTGATATCGGAAAATTCTGCGCCACAGGCACCCAGCGCCTGCACTACGTGACTTGAAAAACCACACTGCGGAAACTGTGGCGTTCCTTTCATATAAAGCACAATAGGTGCGCCTTCGATTTGCTGCTTGATTCGTTCCATTACTTCCATTATTTCATCAACCTCATGACTGCTACTCGTACGTAAAGATGGGGCATTCTAACGCCAATTCAACAAGATAAAAATACGACATTCGTTATTGATATAGGTACCGCCTGTCATTTTCAATCTCACCGCCAACTCATCACTCAAAAAAAACCAAAAAATCAATAGCTTAAGTTTAGTTTCTGCGAATAACCGGCAAAAAAATTGTGAACCGAGTGCTCAATTTATCTGAAGTCACACTGATGTCACCATCATGGGCCTCCACAATTGACTTGACGATAGCCAGCCCCAGCCCTGCCCCTTCGCCGCTACGTTGACGAGACGGGTCGATCCGATAAAAACGGTCAAAAAGTCGGGGGAGATGTTCTTCAGAGATCGCATTACCGGGGTTTTTTACGGTGATAAAAATACCGCTATCATCGCGGCCCATTTGCACCTGAACAGTACTGCTTTCAACAGTGTGACGAATGGCATTGGAAAGCAGATTGCTTAACGCACGTCGCAACATCAGGCGGTCACCCCGAACGTGAGCATGGCCTTCTAGCACCAACGAGACGTGACGCTCTTCTGCCCACGCTTCGTAATAATCAAACAGCTTGCATACCTCATGCTCTAGATCAATCTCTGTCACATTGGGTGGCATGAGCCTGTCGTCGGCTTTGGCTAAAAAAAGCATATCGCCGATCATCTGCGCCATGCGCTCGTACTCTTCCATATCGGAGTAAAGAATCTCCTGATACTCAGCGGTACTGCGCGCCTGAGAAAGCGCCACTTGAGTTTGCGTCATCAAATTAGTGACTGGCGTGCGCAGTTCATGCGCGATATCTGCCGAGAAATTAGAGAGCCGACCGAACGCCTCCTCCATACGCTGTAGAAGTTCATTAAATGACATCGCCAGTTCACTAAGCTCAGCGGGCACCGTATTTGGGTCGAGACGAATATTCAGATCATTTGCGCTGATTTGATGAATTTTATCGACCATATGATGCAAAGGGCGATGGCCATGCCGAACAGCAATCCAGCCCATCAACCCCATGACGACAATGCCCCCGATCACCATCAACCATAGCATGCGACGAAATTCTTGCAAAAAATGAAGGTGGAAATCAGTCGCCACCGCAATGATCGCCGTGTAAGGGCCCTGAGGTAATGCGGGCAATGCTTTCATCTGATGAAACAGAACACGATAGTTGTGTTTACCATCGTTCCACTGCTGTATTTGGTTTTGCCTAGACTGCGCTGATGACGACAAATGCATCCAGGAAAAATCTGATCCAGTACTATTATAGAATGGTTTGCCAGCCGCATCTGTAATATGTAGCAAGGCGCCATGATGGCCGACCAAAATATCATCAAAGCGTTGTTTGATACGGGCCAACTCGTCATCAGATTGAAGCATCGCCAGCGGTTGATCCATCGCCTGTGCAATCCCCCTCAATTCCTTAATGTCTTCTGCGCCAAAATGATCCTCAATAGACTGACCGATAACCCAGCCAAAGGCGAGAAATACTACGGTGGCAACGGCACTGAATAACAACGTGAATCGTAACGTCAGGGAAATAGGTCGCGCCATTAGGAGGCGCCTTCCAGCGTATCGATCATATACCCCATGCCACGAATGGTCTGGATCAATTTAAGCTCGAAGTCATCATCGATCTTGGCGCGCAGACGACGGATGGCAACATCGATCACATTGGTATCGCTGTCAAAGTTCATGTCCCATACCTGAGAGGCTATCAGGGTACGTGGCAACACCTCGCCTCGCCGCCGTACCAACAGTTCCAGTAATGCAAATTCCTTGGCCGTAAGATGAATACGCTGGCCAGCGCGACTGGTACGACGGCGCGCCAGATCCAGTTCAAGATCTGCAATACACAGGCTTAACTCAGGGGCCACGGTCGCACCACGTCGTAATAGAGTGCGCACGCGCGCCAGCAGTTCGGCGAATGCAAATGGCTTAACCAGATAATCATCTGCACCCAGCTCCAATCCCTTCACGCGATCATCAACACTGTCTCGTGCGGTGAGAAATAACACGGGCACTTTATTACCGGCCTCACGCAGCGATTGTAAAATACGCCAACCATCCACATCCGGCAACATGATATCGAGTATTAACAAGTCATATTGCTCAGTCATGGCCAGGTGATGACCATCCAGACCATTATGCGCGAGGTCTATGATGAAACCGGCTTCACTCAAACCCTGCTTGAGATATTCACCCGTTTTAACTTCATCTTCAACAATTAAAAGTTTCATGTATCTTCCTAAAATATGATTGCACAACAACCTAAATCAATTCGTCTGCGAGTAGAATGATCAAAACATTACAAAATTGTAATCATGCCGTCACCTCTGAGACAGTAACCAGCGCCTATTGTACCTTTTCATAAAAGGAACTATCAGATGAAATCAATTACACAGACACCTCAACGACTGCCTGACATATCACGCCGCAGATTTGTACAGGGTTTAACCGCTGGCGGCGTAATACTCGGACTCGCCCCGTGGAGCAAGTCTAGTCGGGCTGCATCTACTACTCAAACAGCTATCGGCTCCGCCCCCATTCTCAGTGGTACCGAATTCGATTTTACTATTGCAGAGTCAGCGGTCAATTTTACCGGCAGCCCGCGCATCGCCACCACCATTAACGGTTCCATTCCAGCCCCTACATTACGTTGGCGCGAGGGAGATACGGTCACTATTCGTGTCACAAACCGTTTGAATACTGACACCTCCATTCACTGGCACGGTATCATTTTGCCTTTTCAGATGGACGGTGTACCAGGCATTAGCTTTCCTGGTATTCCTCCTGGTGAGACCTTCACCTACCGCTTCAAGGTGCAACAGAGTGGCACCTACTGGTATCACTCCCATTCCGGTTTTCAGGAACAGACCGGTATTTATGGTGCCATTATCATCGACCCAGCCGAAGAAGATACCATCCGCGCCGACCGTGATTATATTGTGCAGCTGTCAGACTGGACCGATGAAGACCCGATGACGGTCTTTGCCAAACTGAAAAAACAGAGTGACTACTACAACTTCAATGAAACAACTGCTCCCGATTTTTTTCGTGACGTAGCGGACAGTGGCCTCAGCACAGCGCTCAGTAAACGACGCATGTGGAACCGGATGCGGATGAGCCCGACGGATCTCGCGGACGTCTCAGGATACACATATACCTACCTGATGAATGGCATGCCACCCGCTGCCAACTGGAGGGGCCTATTTAAACCAGGCGAACGCGTCAGACTGCGTTTTATCAGCAGTGGTACGCAGAGCTTTTTTGATGTCCGTATTCCGGGACTTGAAATGACTGTAGTGCAGGTTGATGGCCTGAATGTTGAACCAGTCACCGTAGACGAGTTTCGTTGTGGACCAGGTGAAACCTACGATGTGGTGGTCACGCCAACAGAGGAAGCCTATACCCTCTTCGCCCAATCAATGGATCGTACTGGATATGCACGCGGCACACTGTCAAGCCGCCCAGACATCACTGCCGAAGTGCCGGCCTTAGATACCCCGCAATGGCTGACGATGGAAGACATGATGGGAACCATGGCGACAGGTGGAGCCATGGCCGGCATGGCTAACATGGGCGCTATGCAACACGGTAGCCATTCAACAGAAAGCGCCATGCCGATGAGTTCCCCCGTGCGCCACGCCAAAACTGAATACGGCCCCAGTGTGGATATGCGGGTGGATACACCACGCACTAATCTTGATGACCCCGGCATCGGACTGCGTAATAACGGCCGACGTGTGCTCACCTATGCCGATATCCGCTCACCAGGCGGCGCACTTGACCCACGCGCACCTGAACGAGAGATCGAACTTCACCTCACCGGTAACATGGCACGCTACACTTGGTCTATCGATGGACTCGAATTTGGCAAATCCACCCCGATCCATTTTCGTCATGGCGAACGCCTGCGCATCATCCTGCACAATGACACTATGATGACACACCCCATGCACCTGCATGGAATGTGGAGCGAGCTAGAGGGGCCAGATGGTCAAGTGCTTGCACTCAGGCATACGATTAGTGTACAGCCAGCACAGCGGGTCAGTTTTCTGGTCACCGCCGATGCCCCCGGTCGCTGGGCTTGGCACTGTCATCTGCTCTACCACATGGATGCCGGCATGTTCCGCGAAGTGGTGGTGGCGTAATGAATATATTAAAAAAAGCAATACACCAAAAAGTTGTTTTTTCAGTGGTCACCGCACTCACTGTCTACATCACTCCTGCAATGGCTCAGGAGGGTACGTCCATGCAACCAATGAATCACGACACTATGACGATGCCGGCCAATCCAAAAGGAAAAAAAAGTGCGATGCAGGGCGGCTCAGCACCCGCAGATGCCCGTGACCCACACGCCTATTCTGGGGGCTATGACTTTGGGCCGCTCCCTCGTCTGCGCCTGGCCGATGAATACAGTTTCGCATCGCTACGTGTTAACCGACTAGAAGCCGTACAGAATAGTAACAACAGCTGGATCACCTACGATCTTCAAGCCTGGTATGGACGAGACTATAATCGCGCAGTCCTCAAGGCCGAGGGTGATTATGATAATAGTAACATCACAGAAGCAAGCACCGAACTGCTATGGGGACATGCCATTGCCACCTACTGGGATACACAGCTAGGTATACGCTACGATAATGGCGATGATCCTAACCGAACCTGGTTGGCTATGGGCATACAGGGACTCGCACCTTACTGGTTCGAACTGGATACCACCTTTTACATCGGTGACGAAGGGCGCACCGCGCTGGCACTGGAAGCAGAATACGAGCTTCTATTTAGCCAGAAACTGATCTTACAACCAAGACTTGAAACCAATGTTTACGGCAAAGCGGATGCTGAACGAGGCTTAGGCTCTGGATTGTCAGACATAACGGTAGGGCTCAGGCTCCGCTATGAGTTCCGACGTGAATTCGCCCCGTATATCGGGGTAGAATGGACAAATCAGTTCGGTGATACAGCCAATTATACCCAAGCTGCTGGAGGGCCGAAAAGTGACACCACCGCAATGGCCGGAATACGTTTTTGGTTCTGAAATCGTAAATATTTTCATAGTCTACACTTAAACAAAAACACTACACAGCCCATTTACCATCAAAATTAACTTATTAACCAGGAGTCAATAATGACATATAAAAAACACACTATCATCGCTTGCACATTCAGTGGCATCTTAATGTTAGCGTCACCACTACATGCATCAGGGGATCACAACGATGGCCATTCACATGGTCACGACAAAGCGATGTCTTCAGCCCCAAGCAATATGTTTCTCGAAAAAAAGGAAATTGATGGCTACAACGTAAGCTTTCACATCATGAAAGCAAAACCAGGTAAAGCGATGGGCGGTAGTCACGATTTCATGATTAAAGTAGAAAAAGATGGTAAGCCTATCACTGATATTGTGATGAACACCAAAGTAGTTCATCCTAATGGCAAGGCCGAAAGTAAGACTGCCATGAAAATGGGCGACTGGCTAATGGCAGGCTATGATCTAGGGCACTCTGGTGAGCACCAGATGATGGTGTTGTTTAAGACAACAGATGGCAAAAAACACAAAGGTGGCGTCTACTATACGAACAAATAAAGTTAATAAGAAACAACAGAGGATTCGTTATTTCTCTATAGATGTGGCGCGTGGCACTGCCATCGCCATGATGATTGCCTTTCATTTCAGTTACGATTTGAATTATTTTCATTTTGTTGATTTCGATTTTTATCGAGACCCATTTTGGCTGAATTTCCGAACGCTAATCATCACTCTCTTTCTCTGCTTGGTGGGTGTCAGTCTCCAACTGTCCACCGGGCAGGGATTAAATCATCGCCGTTACTTTTCTCGCTTGGCACTATTAATTGGCTCTGCGATGATTGTAACGATAGGAAGCTATCTAATGTTTCCAAAAAATGCCGTCTTATTCGGTGTATTACACTTTATTGCACTCGCCAGTGTCATTGGACTATTATTCCGAACTTTTTATTGGTTAAACTTCTTATTGGGCATTGGCATCATTATCTTAGGTAACCTGTTTCAACACGAATGGTTCAACCTACCTACTAGGCACTGGATCGGTTTCATGCCCAACAAGCCTCAGGCCCTCGATTATGTGCCACTTATACCTTGGCTTGGTGTCGTTCTAATCGGCATGTTTCTCGCACAAATAACAAAAAAACACGGCCTGTTAAACAGTGATACTCAGAAAAGAAGTCTGCTCACTCGTCTTCTCGCCCAAGCAGGCCGTCATAGTTTGTTGATCTACCTCCTTCATCAACCATTATTATTCGCTGGCTTCTACCTGGTAAACTTCATGAACTCGGTAAATATACACATTGCAAAAGTATAATCCGCTAGCCATTCAGGTGTCAGTCCGCCATCATTATTGTTATCGTTAAAATGACAACGCCAAATGATTTGGCTTGAAAATAAGGAATAAGAGTGAAACTTCACGAACAATATTCAGCGCATGAAGTACTGCCCGTATCAAGACCATTACTAATCTTGACATTAGTCGGTATTACAGCAGTGACTACATCAAAAGATACTTTATCAAAACCATGAATATCCTGATTTTATGCTCCTCAAATGGCTTAGGCGGATTAGAATTGTATGCCGAGCGCGAGCGACAGTCATTACAGTCGAGGGGAAATACCTGCTATTTGTCAGTCCAGGAAAATAGCCCGCTATCCAATCGTCTGAAGCTAAACAAAGAACGGTGCCTGCTTACACGACCACACTGGAAAGTGCTACCTTTAATAACCGCCATAAAGTTAGCGCGTTATATCGATGCCAACGAAATTGACCTCATTCATATCCACTGGACCAACGATATCACCCTTGGAGTATTAACGAAATTTTTCTCAAAACGCATCCCTAAACTGGTTTACAGTCGTCACATGGGCATTACTCGGCCAAAAAAAGATTTTTATCACCGCTTTTTTTACAGCAGAGTAGATCACTTATTGGTCGTCAGCAAGCAAGTAGAGAAAGAAGCACATAAACACCTCCCATTGCCCCCTCATAGAATCAGCCTTCTGTATCTAGGTGTGCCCGCAACGGATAATCCTGCCCCGGTTCAACACAGCTCATTATTACCTGACAAATTCGTGGGCCATCCTTTTCGTATCGGTATGTTCGGACGAATCGAACATGGGAAAGGGCAGCATCTACTCATTGAGGCCATGACAGTACTTGTTAACGACGGCTTTGATGGTGGCGCCATGATTACAGGTCAAGTGATGAATGAAGAGTACTTTAATCAACTAAAAAAATCGGTGGCTGACGCCGGGATTTCAGACAACATTTCATTTGAAGGCTTTACAAGGCATCCACTTTTAGCAATGTCAAGTTGTGATGTTGTCGTATTACTGACGTACTGCGAAACATTTGGCCTGGTACTTGTTGAAGCGATGCGCCAAGGTGTTGCCGTTATCGGAACCAATGCGGGTGGCGTACCAGAAATCATCACCGATAATCATACAGGTTTGCTTATTCCCCCGGGTAATTCAGCCGCGCTTGCGGTAAGCCTTCGCAGTTTGTATGAGAATGAAGCTCTGCGGCAGCAATTAGCGACTAATGGAAAAATAAAAGCAGATGAAGCCTTCGACGAGGATGTCCATTTTGATAAATTAAATAAGATTCTCTGCGAAGTGCGCGAACAGCCTCCCGTACCAACAATCAATTTCAATTAGGAAAATAATAAATTGAAAATGCTCATACTGATTCCGGCACGATTTGATTCAACTCGACTGCCTGGAAAACCATTAAAAAATGACACTGGCTACCCTCTTATCCAGCATGTTTATGAACAGGTTAAAAAATCAACCTTAGCAAGTGATATCATCGTCGCAACCGATGATGAACGTATCAAAAAAGTTGTAACTTCTTTCGGGGGAAACTGTGAAATGACCTCACCCCACCACGCAAGTGGCTCAGATAGAATCGCTGAGGTTGTCAGAAAGTTGTCAACTGAATATGATGTTATTGTAAATGTTCAAGGTGATGAGCCCGAGATAGATCCTGCTGCTATTGATCTGGTCGCCAATATTCAACATCAATCATCGCCCTTCATGAGCACACTAGCCTGCCGGTTTCCAGCAGGCACCCAAACTGGCCTAGGTAGCCCATTAGATCCGTCCTGCGTCAAAGTGGTGCTCGGAAATAAAATAACCAATACCTCGCTTAATATTGATGCATACAAAGCCATCTATTTCTCAAGAAGCCTAGTTCCCTACCCCCGGGACAATCATGGCAAGCCAATCAACAACGAAGAATTTTTTATGCATATTGGGATCTATGCCTATTCAAAACAATCATTATTATCATTTACAGCACTAGAAAAATCTCATCTCGAATCAATCGAGCAACTTGAGCAGTTACGGGCGATAGAAAATCAGCATGCACTTCACGTGGGAATAATTGATAAAGCGATGCCTGGCGTTGACACAAACGATGACTATCAAGCATTTTCAGCACGCTGGAAACACCAAAAGCTATAGTAAACATGGTTTATCATGACAGAATAAAGTTAATTTTATTAGCTAATCATAATTTTAATTATCCATATATAATGACAAAACTGTAATGTCATGGTCATCAGATTGACAGAGGTCACCCGATATCATTCATATGTAAGCTACCTAAGAGCGCATTATCAGATAAGTGATACTATCCAGCTAACCACACTACAGCAGAGTAATTCGATGTGTAGCGCTCACTAAAATTTAATAGTATTTATAAGACACTAAGGAATTTTATATGCCGGAAATTATCCCCAACGTACATCCTATCTTTGTTCACTTTACGGTGGCATTACTCTCTATTTCGGTAGGTTTATTTTTGATTCTACTGCTATTACAAGCTCGCTTACCGACTAATCTTTACACTCAACTACATACTGTCGCGCGCTGGAACTTATGGTTTGGTGCAGCAATTACACTGATGACTGGTCTTGCAGGGCTCTATGCCTATAACACGGTCGCGCACGATACGCCCTCTCATTTGGCCATGACAGACCACCGCAACTGGGCCATTGCCACTATCATACTGTTTACAGGGCTGGCGATATGGTCAATTGTCCGCACTCGCGCGATGAAACCACATGGACGGTCATTTGTTTTCGTAATGGTCATTGCCGGCGCGGTATTATTGTCGACTGCATGGCACGGAGGTGAAGTGGTTTACCGCTACGGACTAGGGGTGATGTCACTACCCAAGGCTGAAGGTGATGGCCACAGCCACTCACATGGTGGTGACGACCAACATGGTGATCACACGTCATCACCAGCAATGGACAATCGTCACGATAATATGGAAATGGACTTTAGCGGCATGGAATCAACACTAGAAAGTGATGGCCATGACCATTGAGACTATCAAATAGTAGCAACACCGAAACAAAACACCAACTTCAACAACCATATATAACATATTAAAATAATTATGTTTCTTGGGGAATAATTACTATCAATTGAGTATTAAGGGCTGGACAATAATATGAATCCAACTAACGATGAGAATAAAGTCGACTGAAATTATAAAGCTCATAAACCGGTCAGTCACCAACGACTAACAAACGTTACTGCGATGCAGGTCTATTTTCACTTGAAAATTGAAATCATTATATAAGACACTAAATACGATCAATGTTAAGCTTTGAAAGATGATGCTAGCCAATACGTCCCATAATTCATTTTCAATAGCGAACAATCATATAACATGTTTCGTGCATTGATAGAATCATTACCCGATGCCTTGCTGGTAACGAACAGTGATGGAAGTATCTATCATGTCAATTCGCTCTTCGAACTCATGTTCGGCTATCATCGCAATGAGATTACTGGGCAACCCGTTGAAATACTGATACCCGAACGCTTCCGGAAAGCACATCATAAAGAACGTAATAATTATTTTATTGCCCCACGTGTGCGCCCCATGGGCGAAGGAACGGGGCTATATGGCTTACACAAAAAAGGCTATGAGTTCCCAATTGAAATCCACCTCAGCCCACTACAGGAAGATGATAACCTGTGGGGACTAGCCGCTATTCGTGATATCAGTGTTCGTAAAAAAATGGAAGATGAACTACGCTGCGCGCGGGATGAGCTGGAACTGCGAGTGACCGAACGCACCCACGAACTACTACAGACAAATGAATCACTTCGGTTTGAGATCGCTGAACGCAACCGCATGACTGAACGAGTACACCAACTCAATGCAGAACTAGCTCACGTTGCTCGACTCAGTATTTTAGGTGAAATGACCTCTGGACTTACCCATGAGCTCAACCAACCACTCGCAGCTATCAGCAACTATTCTCAAGGCTGTATCAGACGGCTACAAAGCAATAACGTTGATCTTCGACGTCTTATTCCAGCCTTGGAGCATATAACAGCGGAGGCTTTGCGCGCATCTGAAATAATGGCGCGTTACCGTCAGTTTGCGCGTAAGGAAAAACTACAGAAACATAGAATATCTATAGTCACTTTGATCAAAAAAGCTGTTGAACTAGAGCAATTTGAAGCAAGCACACATGGCCTTTTGCTACAAATATTGCTACAAAATAACCTGCCAAATGTATTGGTGGATGAGATTCAGATACAGCAGGTCATGGTCAATTTACTTCGCAACGCAATCGAAGCAATAGATATAAATGATGACTCCTCTCGCACAATTTTTATAAATGTATCAAGTAAAAATGATACGGTGACCGTCGCGGTAGAAGATCACGGTCATGGCATTACTGAAGTAAAAACAGAGCAGCTCTTCCAGGCTTTTTACACGACCAAACCCGAAGGACTAGGTATGGGGCTATCCATTAGCAGATCTATCATTGAGGCGCATAATGGGCATCTATGGGCTGAAGCCAACCAACTTGGTGGCACCACTTTTTTTTTCACACTATCTGCCGTAGAGGAATAAACAGATGGAGAATCAGCCAACAGTCTTTATTATTGATGATGATGATTCAGTGAGAAACTCACTATGCTGGTTAGTGGAATCAGTAGGACTAAACGTTCAGACGCATGCGTCTGCTGCATCCTTTCTCCACTTTCATTTTAGGAATGACAACAGCCACCGCACTGGTTGCCTGGTATCCGATATCCGCATGCAAGGGATGAGCGGCCTTGAGCTACAAATTCAACTGACTCAACAAGATATACGACTGCCAATCATCTTCATTACAGGGCATGGCGATGTCGCTATGGCGGTGCAGGCAATGAAAGCCGGTGCGGTAGATTTTTTTACCAAACCTGTTAATGATCAAGCGCTAATTGAATGCATCCAAAATACACTTACACGGGAAGCAGAAATAAGCACTCAACACGCACTTCATGATCAAATTAACGTTCGCTTAGCCTCACTCACCCCACGTGAAAACCAAGTGCTGCGTAAAGTGCTCGATGGCAAGTTGAACAAAGTCATAGCGGTCGAACTAAATGTCAGCAGTAAAACCATTGAAGCCCATCGCGCCAAAGTAATGGAAAAAATGTATGCTCATAGTGTCGCAGATCTAGTGAAGATGGTATTTCGAGTTGAGTGACTGGATTTCCCATGATTTTCTAGACACCCAATAGCGTTAAAATATAACTCTGTAGAGTGATGTGTTGTGTTTCCAAAATACATCCGAGCGGTTTCTACGCGTGGCTAAAAAAGCCCCTATCGCACAGGGCAATTGAAGATCAGCGTCTGTTAAAGCTTAGCACTCAAACAGTTTGCCGAACGCTGGGATGATAAATACCCTCAGATCAGCCGTTCATAGCGTCCACACTGGGAAAATCTCAACACGTTGTTCATCTACCCTGATGACATCCGCAAAGCATCTACACCACCAATGCCATTGAACCGCTGAACAACGTCATACGCAAGGCCATTAAAATGGCGAAAATTATTTCCGGCCGATGACTCGGCCAAAAAGGTGGTTTACTTGTCGACGTAAGCAGCATCTAAGAATTAGAATAGATAATTCACCAACCCTTAATGTTTGATAAATTTTTGAGGTTATGCTTCGCTGAGAAAATACTCCATTATGTCCGATATTACGCACCGGCATTGCTCAGGGAAGCGCGTTGCACTTAGGTTTGGAACGAATGCCTTTAACGGGCGGTATACGCCAGCAATTCCCGTAAGACCACCGTCGCATAACTCCCGGCAGGTAGTTCAAACTGTAACTCGATCGATTGCGGATCGAGCTGTTTGAACTGTAAATCCAACGGCATCAGGCGCAGTGAGCGGCGCTGTTGCTTCAGCCCTGCGCGCTTCAGTCCTTCACAAAAAAGCGCGTCACTTTCAACGGCTGTATTTTCCAGTGCGGCCACTTCCAGCATTGAAGCCAATTCACCACTGCCCCACATCGCACCCGTAGGATGAATATCTAAATCACAGATGCGCTGTTCTATTTCACTATCTGGTGTTTCAACCGGAAAAATACTCTGCGTACCACTCAGCATCATTACATCACCCGGCAGCGCTTGATTCCATGCGTTTGACTGAACACGTGCCGCGAGAATTTTATTAAACAGCCACGAACGTGCGGCAGAGAGATACATGCTTTTTTCCGGGCGACGGACTTTTTTCAGTTGCCCTGAAAACATTGCCGTCGCTTTTTCAAGATTAGCAAAACCAAAGCGCTGCTCGCCAAAGTAGTTGGGGAGACCACCGCTCGCGATTTGTGAAAGACGGTTTTTAAACAACTCGAAGTCACCTTCAACCTCACGCACCACAATCTTGAAACGGTTACCCTGTAGCGCACCGCGTTTCAGTTTGCGACGATGACGGGTGATCTCAACAAATTCAATGCCGCCCTCTGTCAGCGCTGGCCAGTCAGGTTCCTCTCGTCCGGCGAGATCCACGCTGAACCATTGCGTGGTGACTGCACGGCGATCTTTCAACCCGGCATAACCCACATCGACCTGACGCACGCCCGCATACCGGGTCAGCTGCTTGGCAACCCACTCGGTATTGGCGTTCTTTTTTCGTATTTTCAGAAAGGCGTGTGTGCCATCACCATCCACTTCGAAACCCAGCACTTCATCGACCTGAAAATCTTCCGGGGTTGAACGGATCACCCCATGCAGGAGCGGTTCACCATAGGCGCGCGGCCAGTCTAACGGAAAGGACACTAATTACTCGTTTAACAGCACAACGGCGTGGGTCGAGATCCCTTCGCCGCGACCGATGTACCCCATTTTTTCAGTCGTGGTGGCCTTGATGTTGATTCGGTCTAGCACCACTTGCAGATCATCCGCGATCAGACTGCGCATCGCCGCAATGTGCGGTGCCATCTTCGGGGCCTGCGCGATGATCGTAATATCGGCATTGGATAGCCTGTAGCCTTTGCCATTTAACAACGCCACAATATGACGCAACAGAATACGACTATCGATGCCCGCGTTGTCGGGATCGGTATCCGGAAAGTGCTGACCGATATCCCCCAGTGCCGCCGCACCCAGCAGTGCATCGCACAGTGCGTGTATCAATACATCCCCATCGGAGTGCGCTTCTAAGCCTTGTTGATAGGGAATCGACACACCGCCGATGATCACCGCATCTTTATCTGCAGTAAAACGGTGTGCATCAAAACCGTGACCAATTCTCATCAGGTTGCCTCGCTTTGCTGTGTTTTTAGATAGAGATGTGCCAGTTCGAGATCCTGCGGAATGGTGATCTTGATATTGTCGGGATGGCCCGCCACCACTTTGGGCGAGTGCCCCAATGACTCGATGGCGCTCGCTTCATCGGTGATGGGGAAGTCCTGTTTCATCGCATATTCAATCGCCGCAATCAACATTTCGACACCAAACATCTGCGGTGTTAACGCGCGCCACAGGCCGTTACGGTTGACGGTTTCAACAATACCGCCCGTCTGATTGACGCGCTTCATCGTATCACTCACAGGGGTTGCGAGGATGCCGCCGATTACCGAGTCACGCTCTACCTCATCAATCAGATGATCGATGTCGTCACTGCGCAGGCAGGGGCGCGCCGCATCGTGCACCAGCGCCCAGGCATCGGGCGGGGCAATCTTACTCAGCGCACACAATGCATTGAGTACCGAGTTGTGGCGTTCAACACCGCCGGTGACCCAATGCACCTGGTCGCCAAAACTGTTTTCAAGCGCGCGCCAACGATCATCCGTTGCAGCCACCGCGACGACCACGCCCGCGATCCGCGGGTGATTGACCATACGTTCAATCGCATGTTGCAGCAGGGTCTTGTCGTGCAGTGTGAGGTACTGTTTGGGAAGCTCGCCACCCATACGCTGCCCCACACCGGAGGCCGGAATGATGCCCCAGTAACGTTGCTCAGCACTCATACTGGCCACGCATGCGGAGAGATAAAGGTAACAGCGAATTATTCATCGACAGTCTGAAAAAAAGTCTCGCCCGGTTTGATTAAACCCAGCTCACTACGGGCCCGCTCTTCAATCGCATCGACCCCTTTTTTGAGGTCTTCGACTTCCGCTTCCAGCGCCGTATTGCGTTCGCTCAAGGTATCGTTTTCCTGCTGCTGCTTGTCAACTGCGCGTTGCAGCTGAACGGTGTCGACAATACCGCCATCGCCACTCCACAACTTGATTTGCAGCAGCAACAGCAACACAAAAAAAATGGCGGGGATGATCTTCATAGCGGGTATGAGTCTATCAGACTGTCCCTGAGATTGGAGCGGGATATTCCACGCTGTTAAACCCATAACCGCCACCGTTGATCAGCCTCAGCCTCGCCAGACGACGCGCGAATCTTATCCTGGGATAGCGATTTTAAACGCGTCACGCCCCGGGTAGATCGCCTTATCACCCAGCGCTTCTTCGATACGCAGCAACTGATTGTACTTAGCGATACGGTCTGAGCGAGACATTGAGCCGGTCTTGATCTGGCCTGCACCGGTCGCGACAGCAAGGTCTGCAATAAAGGCATCTTCGGTCTCACCGGAGCGATGTGATACCACGGCGGTGTAACCGGCATCGTTAGCCATATTAATCGCGGCAATCGATTCGGTCAGGGTGCCGATCTGATTCACTTTGATCAGGATTGAGTTGGCCACTTTTTTATCGATGCCCTCTTTGAGGATCTCGGTGTTGGTGACAAACAGATCATCACCCACCAATTGCACGCGGTCGCCGATACGTTGGGTCAGCAGATCCCAGCCGCCCCAGTCATCTTCGGCCATGCCATCTTCGATTGAGACGATCGGAAAGCGATCCGCCCAGTCTGCGAGATAATCAACGAACTCCGCAGAGGTCAGCTTCTTGCCTTCTGATTCCAGACAGTAGAGGCCGTCTTTATAGAACTCACTGCTGGCGGGATCAAGCGCGATGAAGATATCTTTACCGGCGGTGTAACCCGCGCTGGCAATCGCTTCCAGAATCACTTCGATCGCGGCTTCATTCGATGGCAGATCGGGGGCAAAACCACCCTCATCACCGACGGCTGTGTTTAATCCTTTAGCTGATAAAACCTTTCTAAGCGCATGAAAAGTCTCAGCACCCATCTGCAACGCCTGCGAAAAGCTGCTGGCACCGACCGGCATGATCATAAACTCCTGCATGTCGACGCTGTTGTCGGCATGCGCGCCGCCGTTGATCACATTCATCATCGGCACCGGCATGCGGAATTTAGCCGCATCGCCCAGTGACTGATAAAGTGAGATACCCTTCTCTTCCGCGGCGGCACGCGCTACGGCGAGTGACACAGCCAGCAGTGCGTTAGCGCCGAGGCGTGCCTTGTTGTGGGTGCCATCGAGGTCGATCATCTTCTGATCCAGCGCCGCCTGATTGAGGCCATCCTGCCCAATTAATGCGCTAGCAAGTTCACCATTGATGTTGGCAACTGCCTTTAATACGCCCTTGCCACCGAATCGGCTGGCGTCGTCATCGCGTAGCTCCACTGCCTCGCGTGCACCGGTTGAGGCGCCGGAGGGCACGGCTGCACGCCCCTTTGCACCGGAAGCCAGCACCACATCGGCCTCGACAGTTGGGTTGCCCCGTGAATCGATAATTTCGCGTCCGCGCACTTCAGTAATATTCGACATTTTCCCTCTTTTCCAATAACTTACAATTACTTTTTAATTTCAATACTTAGTAAAATCAAATCTAGCATAAGCATAACGCTAAATTATTCGATCTCACTAACGTTCTTTACGATCCCGTGCCGCCTGTACAAAACCACTAAACAGCGGATGGCCGTCACGTGGGTTCGAGGTGAATTCGGGATGAAACTGTGATGCAATAAACCACGGGTGGTCTGCTAATTCGATTACTTCCACCAGCTCACCGTCCATTGACTTACCCGACACAACTAATCCTGCCTGCTCTAGTTGACCCACTAGCCCCGCATTCACTTCATAGCGGTGACGATGACGCTCCGAAATCACCTCTTCGCCATAGACCTTACGGGCATTGGTCCCTTCGACCAGTCGGCACTGCTGCGCACCGAGACGCATGGTGCCACCCAGATCCGACGACTCGTCACGTTTTTCAACACTTCCATCGGCCGCGGTCCACTCTGTCACCAACGCAATCACCGGATACGGCGTGCTGGTATCAAACTCTGTGCTATGCGCCCCTGCCATGCCGGCAACGTTACGTGCAAACTCCGCCACCGCAACCTGCATGCCCAGACAAATACCCAGATACGGCACCTTATTTTCGCGTGCGTAGCGCACGGTGGTGATCTTGCCTTCGACACCGCGCTCACCAAAGCCACCCGGCACCAGGATCGCATCGACGGCATCCAGGCAACCTGTGCCCTGTTTTTCAATCTCTTCGGAATCGATATAGATAATATTGACCCGGGTATGCGTTTGTAACCCTGCGTGGATAAGCGCTTCGGAGATCGACTTATAAGAGTCGGTCAACGTCATGTATTTACCGACCATCGCCACCGTGACCACGGCAGATGGGCTTTCGAGACGGCGCTTAATCTCCTTCCACTCACTCAGATCCGCCGCAGGCACATCAAAATTAAGCTTTTCAGTGACGATGGAATCCAGCCCTTGCTCATGCAGCAGCAGCGGTATTTTATAGATGCTGTCGGAATCCACTGCCGAGATCACCGCTTGCGGCACCACATTGGTAAAGAGCGCAATCTTGCGGCGCTCATCATCGGGCAGTGGGCGATCACTCCGGCATAGTAAAATGTCAGGCTGAATACCGATCGAACGCAGCTCTTTTACTGAATGCTGCGTCGGTTTGGTTTTGATCTCACCGGCGGAGGGGATATACGGCACTAGCGTCAGATGAATGAAGATGGCGTTACCGCGCCCCGCTTCGATTCCCATCTGGCGAATCGCTTCAAGGAATGGCAACGATTCAATGTCACCGACGGTGCCGCCGACTTCTACCAGTGCCACATCGGCATCGTCCGCACCCGCTTTGATAAAGGTGATAATCTCGTCGGTAATATGTGGAATCACCTGCACTGTCGCGCCAAGATAATCGCCACGGCGCTCCTTGGCCAGCACGCTTTCATAGATACGCCCGGCGGTGAAGTTGTTCTGCTTCAGCATCGTGGTGCGTACATAGCGCTCATAGTGACCCAGGTCGAGATCGGTCTCTGCGCCATCTTCGGTCACATAGACCTCACCGTGCTGAAACGGACTCATCGTGCCGGGATCAACATTGATATAGGGGTCTAATTTGATCAGGGTCACTTTCAGACCCCGCGCTTCGAGAATCGCACCTAAAGAGGCGGAGGCTATGCCCTTCCCAAGAGAAGAAACCACACCGCCAGTCACAAAAATATACTTGGTCATGAACACCTAAATAGTAAGAGGTTTGTGTTTGAATACAACAAACAGGACGGGGTTGTATATTACAAGATTACGGCTTATTGCTCAATCAAATTCTAACTGCCAACCACAAGTTTTTTCTATGGAAATCATTGATAGATGGCCATCAGCGCAACGAAAATACAATACCGGCTTCCCCCACTTTCACTTGAAACGGTGCACAAATGAAATGGCCCACGACGGCGGCCAGCTGATCGCCAACATAGATCAGTGGAATGCGATCACGCTGCCATGGAGGTACCCCTGCCGTCTGTAGTAGCCCTTTTAGGGTGTGATGATGGTCTCGTCCGACTAGCTGACAACGTTCGCCGCCTTGCCGAAAACGGATCGTCATCGGTTGTTGCTGGCACTGGGCAAGGCTCAATGTCGGCATCGCCTCCGCTGCCGTCTCTTCAACAGTTGCCGTTAATGTGCCGAGTCCGCCCGGTAGCGCTAAAGTTTGCTGTGGCCACTGCCACTGAAGCACTGTCGCGGTATCCAATGGTGTCAATGGCAACATCGCATAGAGCGCATCACGATAGCGACGCAGCTCACCGCCCGGCCACTGCACTAATGGCGTTGAATCTTCACGTGCATCGATCAGGGAATGCTCTATCTGTTTCATTATTGTTGTTGAAACAATAGGTAATCCTGCTATTCTTATCCAGAATCTTAGAATATTTCTACGCCGTTGCGGTGACATCTGTTGCAGACCGGCCAACGGCAGGCGCATCGGTACCGGCTGCTGCGACACCCATCCGGTGAGTTGGTGGAGATCCTCTGAGGCCACTTCATCGAGCAGCGTAACCGCCTCTGCGCAGTGACCCGCGGCACGCGAGACCGTCTTTGCAAAGGCCGGCCAGTGTGACTTGAGACTCGGGATGACCTCATGCCGGAGGTAATTCCGCGCAAATCCACGCTCCTGATTACTAGGGTCTTCAATCCATTGCAGCGACTTTTCCTGCGCATATTGTTCGATCTGCGCCTGACTCACTGACAACAGCGGTCGCGCAAGCTGCCCCGCTGACAATGGGCTCAGCACTGGCATGGCCGCCAACCCCTGCGGGCCTGCGCCACGTAGTAACTGTAACAATAGGGTTTCGGATTGATCTTCCTGATGGTGCGCGGTCAACAACACATCTCCGCGCTCAATTAACTGCGAGAAGGCAAGGTAACGGGCATCACGCGCCGACGCTTCAGGGCTTTCTCCCGGCGCGGCAACGGCATCGACATTAAACAGGTGACACGGGATATCCAGCACTTCACACACTGCAACAGCGTGCGCGGCCCACTCACTGGCCGCAGGATGAAGCCCATGATTTACGTGAACGGCATTGAGTGTTGCGGGGAATTGAGAGCGCAACGCCGCCATCGCGTGCAGTAATACGTGAGAATCGATGCCGCCACTGAAGGCCACCCAGTAGCGCTGCGCGGGCATTGCTTGCAGCGCCACTCCCAGTTGTTGTAACAGCTGAGGAGAGTCGCTGTTCATTACTCGCTTTTGAAGTTGCCGTATCCCATCAGACGTTGGTAACGGCGCTCGACCAGTTGCTCCGCGTCCATTTTGTCGAACTCAGAAAGTGTCTGCTTAATGGAAGTCTTAAGGCTTTGCGCCATCGTTTTAAGGTGGCGATGTGCCGCGCCCAATGGCTCATCAATCACTTCATCGATCAGCTTAAGTTCTTTCAACCTCTCTGAGGTAATCCCCATCGCTTCGGCTGCATCTTCGGCTTTATCTGCGCTCTTCCACAAAATAGAAGCGCAACCTTCTGGCGAGATCACAGAATAGGTGCTGTATTGCAGCATGGAAACATGGTCACCCACACCCACTGCCAATGCCCCGCCCGAACCACCTTCGCCAATCACGGTACAGATAATGGGGGTCTTCAAGTTAGACATCACACGAAGATTACGCGCAATCGCTTCACTCTGGCCGCGCTCTTCGGCATCCACACCGGGATAGGCACCGGGGGTATCGATAAAGGTGAGCACCGGCATTTTGAAACGCTCTGCCATCTCCATCAAGCGCTGCGCCTTGCGGTAACCTTCCGGGCGCGGCATGCCAAAATTTCGTCGTACCTTTTCTTTGGTATCGCGCCCTTTCTGATGGCCGATCACCATCACCGGTCGGCCATCCAACCGTGCCACGCCACCCACAATCGCCGCGTCATCGGCAAACATGCGATCGCCGTGCAGCTCCTCAAAATCGGTGAACATATGTTCGATATAATCGAGCGTATAAGGGCGCAACGGATGACGCGCCAGCTGTGAAATCTGCCACGAAGTCAGCTTGGCAAAAATCGTCTCTGTCATCGAGGTACACTTTTCCTGCAAACGCACCAGCTCTTCGCTGATGTTGATGTCGTTATCGCTACCCACATTGCGCAGCTCTTCGATCTTCGCTTCCATTTCAGCGATCGGTTGCTCAAACTCAAGATAATTCAGGTTCATATCAATCCAAAATCAAAAAATATTTCCGGCCATTCTAGCAGGTTAGAGAGAGCGATTGTAAGCAAACACAACAATCACTGAGCCGTTCCCGCTACTTATCCGGCTACTTATAAAGCACTCGAACCCCATCCGCGACTTCACGCAGGCGTTGCAGTAGCTCATCGGTTGGACGCACCCGCCACGCCTCACCCAGCGACATACGGGCCGTGGCATCCTTACGATGGTAATTAATCCATATTGGGCACTTCCCTTCACGAAAGGGCTGTAACACTTCACTCAATGAGGTGACGAAACCGTTGCCTGCACGCGCCTCATCGACATCAATCTCCAGCCCACAGGCATAGCGGGCACGCGCCTGATCAATATCGTAAATCGCCTCCGCGCTCATTCTAAACCCGCCGGAGAAATCTGACTCACTCACCTCGCCGCTGACAATCACCAGACGATCCTTGGTCAACAGATCGCGGTAACGACTGTAGGCATCGGAAAAGGCGGCGACCTCGACCCGGCCGCTGCGATCATCCAGTGTCACAAACGCAATCTTTTCACCACGGCGATCGTTACGTGTATTGATCGCCGTCACCAGCCCCGCCACTGAAACCGTTTTATTGGGGCGTAAATCGGCGATACGACTGGTAATAAAATTCGCCAGCTCTTTTTCATAGCGGACAATCGGATGGCCGGTCAGATAGAGGCCCAACGTCTCTTTTTCACCCAGTAAACGCTGTTCTTCACTCCACTCCGCTACCACCATACTGGTGATCGCCTCATCCGGCTCAGATGGTGTCGTCGGGCAGGATGAACCAAATAGATCATTCTGTCCCGCCGCCTGATCGCGCGCGTACTGATCCGCAAGTTGCAACGCGCTCGGCAGCAGCGCCATTGAGCGGGCGCGATTTTTCTCCAGTGAATCGAGCGCACCGGAACGAATCAGCGCATCCATCACGCGCTTGTTGGCCTTGCGTAGATCGACCCGCCGGCACAGATCAAACAGATCACGGTAATGACCATTCGCTTTACGCTCCGCGATGATCCCCTCCAGCGCCGCTTCACCGACCCCTTTGATCGCACCCAGGCCATAGCGAATCTTACTGTCACTGCTCACTGTAAAGGCGTACGCACATTCATTGACATCCGGTGAGCGCACCGCCAACTTCATCGTGCGGCACTCTTCAATCAGCATCACTACCTTGTCGGTGTTGTCCATATCTGCGGACATCACTGCGGCCATAAACGCGGCGGGGTAATGGGCCTTGAGCCATGCGGTTTGATAAGCGATGAGTGCGTAGGCGGCTGAGTGAGATTTGTTAAAACCGTAACCGGCAAACTTCTCCATCAGGTCAAAGATGCCGCCGGAGGTCTTTTCATCAATCTCGCGCGCTGAGGCACCCGTGACAAAAATCTCGCGCTGCTTTGCCATCTCCTCGGGTTTCTTTTTACCCATCGCACGACGCAGCATATCGGCCTGCCCCAAACTATAACCAGCCAGTACCTGCGCAATCTGCATCACCTGTTCCTGATAGAGGATTACCCCATAAGTGGGCGACAGGATCGGCTCGAGATCGGGGTGTGGATACATCACCTTCGCGCGGCCATGTTTACGATCGATAAAGTCATCCACCATGCCCGACTGTAGCGGGCCGGGACGAAACAGCGCCACCAGCGCAATAATTTCGTCAAAGCAATGCGGCTGTAGACGATTGATCAACTCTTTCATGCCGCGCGATTCAAGCTGAAACACCGCTGTCGTTGCGCACTGTTTTAATAGCGTATAGCTCTTCTCATCATCGATGGGAATCGCATTGATATTAATATGCTCGCTGTCCGGCAAGCCTGCATTCACCGTGCGCAACGCATGATCAATGATGGTGAGTGTACGCAGCCCAAGGAAATCGAACTTGACCAGCCCGACCGCTTCCACATCATCTTTATCAAACTGGGTGACGGTACTCTGCGAGCCTTGCTCACAATAGAGCGGCGTAAAGTCGGTCAGTGCCGTAGGGGCAATCACCACCCCGCCGGCATGTTTACCGGCGTTGCGCGCCATGCCCTCTAACGAACGCCCCATATCGATCAGATCACGCACTTCGTCATCTTCCTGATAACGCTGGTTCAGCAATTCTTCCTGTTCCAGCGCCTTCTCCAGCGTCATACCGATCTCAAACGGGATCAGTTTGGAGATCTGATCAACGAAGCCGTACGGATGGCCCATCACTCGTCCAACATCACGGATCACCGCCTTCGCCGCCATCGTGCCGTAGGTGATGATCTGCGAAACACGCTCACGCCCGTAGTGTTGCGCCACATATTCAATCACACGGTCACGCCCATCCATGCAAAAATCGACATCGAAATCGGGCAGCGAGACACGCTCGGGATTGAGAAAGCGCTCGAACAGGAGCTCATAATGGATCGGGTCGAGATCCGTAATCTCCAGCACATACGCGACCAGTGAACCGGCACCCGAACCACGCCCCGGCCCCACCGGCACGCCATTATTCTTGGCCCATTTGATAAAATCGGCGACGATCAGAAAGTAACCGGGAAAACCCATTGCGGTAATCACGTTCAGCTCATGCACGAGCCGTTCATCATACGGCCTGCGGATCTCTGCAAAATCGTCTACCGAGGTATCGAACAGAAATGCCAGACGTTTATCCAGCCCCGCTTCTGCCTGTGCGCGGAAAAAAGTATCCGTCGTCATTCCCTCAGGGACCGGAAACTCGGGCAGTACATTTTTACCCAGTGTCAGCTCGAGGTTACAGCGACGTGCAATCTCAACACTGTTTGCCAGCGCCTCGGGAATATCCGCAAAGAGCTCACACATCTCTTCGGGGGTGCGCAGGTACTGTTGCTCGCTATAAAGCTTGGGGCGACGCGGGTCGTCAAGGGTGCGCCCGCCATTGATGCAAACGCGCACTTCATGCGCCCCAAAATCTTTCTGTTTCAGAAAGCAGACATCATTGGTGGCGACGACCGGGACTTCGAGCTCGACTGCGAGCGTAACAGCAGCATGCAGGTAGTCTTCTTCATTTTCGCGCCCGGTACGTTGCAGCTCGAGATAAAAACGATCAGGAAAGAGTTTTTTCCACGCTTCCAGTAACTGCCTTGCTGCAACGGCATTACCCGCCAGCAAGGCCTGCCCTACATCTCCATTGCGCCCCCCGGAGAGCGCAATCAGGCCATTGCTTTCACCCTCAAGCCACCCCTGCTGAATCATCGGGATACCGTTGTGCTGCCCTTCGATATAGCTGCGTGAAATCAGCCGTGTCAGATTGAGATACCCCGCGTGGTCCTGGCACAGCAGCACCAGTCGCGAAGGCTGATTGACATCCTCTGGATTCAGCACCCACAGGTCGACACCGATAATCGGCTTAACACCGGCGGCAATCGCGGCGCGATAAAACTTCACCATCGCAAACAGGTTGCTTTGATCGGTGACCGCCACCGCCGGCATGCCCGCCTTGGCGACGTTTTTTACCAGCGATTTAACACGGATACAGCCATCCACCAGTGAATAGTCAGTGTGTAGATGAAGATGAACAAACGAGGGACTCATAAGTGGACATTCTAACGCAGCGGGCAGTTTGCTGCGAGATGGAATTACGGATTCACGGCTTTATTTTCAAGCCTGATTAATATTAGGTGGCAACATCACACAGCCGCCTGACGGGGCCAAATGTACGGCGATGGACAGGAGACACCCCGTGCGCTTCAAGGGCGCTTACATGCGCTTTGGTCGGATACCCCTTGTGCTGGGCAAAACCGTATTGCGGATACTGCTCATCCAGCACCAGCAACTCACGATCACGTGCCACCTTGGCAAGAATTGAGGCCGCACCGATGGCAGGGATCAGCGCATCACCTTTGACGATCGCCTCTACAGTGCAATGGACTGATGGACACTGATTGCCATCGACCTGCACATGAGCAGGCGCAATCGACAACGCCGCCACCGCACGACTCATCGCCAACAGACTGGCCTGTAAAATATTGATCTCATCAATCTCTTCCACTTCAGCACGACCCAGCGCCCATGCGATGGCGTGCTGTTTGATTTCGAGTTCAAGTCGTTCACGTTTCTTTGCCGTCAATTTCTTCGAATCAGTCACGCCGTCAATTGGGCGTTGGGGATCAAGAATCACGGCAGCCGCGATCACTGCACCCGCTAACGGGCCACGGCCCGCTTCATCCACCCCTGCAATCAATATTGTTTCTGGCATTGGTCTCGCATTCTCTCACTTCATCTCATATAAAAATAGGACATCTGTTATCGCATTAATGCTCTCGCGTGGCGAGGAACTGAATACCGGGCCAGCGCTCGATGGTCACCTCCAGATTGACGCGTGTCGGCGCAATATAAGTGAGGTCACCGCCACCATCAATCGCGAGGTTCGCCTCTGCCTTACGCTTAAATTCTTCCAGCATTTTTTCATCGTCGCACATCACCCAGCGCGCCGTGGCGACGGTGACCGCTTCAAAGATGCAGTCTACCTTATATTCATTTTTGAGCCGCTCTGCCACCACATCAAACTGCAACACACCCACCGCGCCGAGGATCAGGTCGTTATTGGCAAACGGTTTGAAAAGCTGTGTTGCCCCCTCTTCGCTGAGCTGCTCCAGTCCTTTCAGCAACTGCTTACTTTTGAGCGGATCTCTGAGACGTGCACGGCGAAAAAGCTCTGGTGCAAAATGCGGGATGCCGGTGTATTTCAGGTCTTCTCCCATGGTAAAAGTATCACCAATCTGAATGGTGCCGTGATTGTGCAGACCGATGATATCGCCGGGGTAGGCCTCATCGACATGCGTGCGGTCCTGCGCCATAAAGGTGATCGCGTTGGCAATCAACACCGGCTTGCCAAGGCGCACGTGGTAGATCTTCTTCCCCTTTTCATACGAACCAGAGCAGATCCGTAGAAAGGCCACTCGATCACGGTGTTGCGGATCCATGTTGGCCTGAATCTTAAACACGAATCCAGAAAATTTATCTTCTGTCGGCTCGACCTTACGTGTTTTTGTGACTCGGATTTGTGGCCCGGGGGCAAACTCAGACAACGCATCCAGTAGTTCCTTAAGACCAAAGTTATTGATCGCCGAGCCAAAATAGACTGGGGTCAATTTGCCCTGTAAAAACAGCTCAAGATCGAACGCGTGACTCGCACCGCGCACCAGTTCAATCTCTTCACGGAATTCATCGACCTGGTCACCGAATAGCTCATCAAGGCGAGGATTATCGAGTCCCTTAATCACTTCGCCTGCATTGATTTTGCCGCCGTGCGTTGGGCTATAGATATGTATCGTATCGCTATAGAGATGAAATACCCCCTTAAAACGCTTGCCCATGCCGATCGGCCAGGTCATTGGCGCGCACTGGATGTCGAGCACATCTTCCACTTCATCCATCAGGTCAATCGGGTCTTTACCCTCACGATCCATTTTATTAATGAAGGTGAGGATCGGTGTGTCACGTAGACGGCACACCTCCATCAATTTCACTGTGCGCTGCTCGACACCCTTGGCGACATCAATCACCATCAATGCAGAATCGACCGCCGTCAGTGTGCGATAGGTATCTTCCGAGAAGTCTTCATGGCCCGGGGTATCGAGCAGATTGATGATATTGTCGCCATAAGGGAACTGCATCACCGATGAGGAGACCGAGATGCCACGTTCCTGTTCCATCTTCATCCAGTCAGAAGTGGCGTGGCGCGCGGCCTTGCGCCCTTTGACACTGCCTGCCAACTGGATCGCACCGCCGAAAAGCAGCAGCTTTTCCGTCACAGTGGTCTTACCGGCATCCGGATGCGAGATGATGGCAAAGGTTCGGCGCCGTGACGCCTCAGATGAAATGGACATAAACCGCTCTTTTCTCTCACAAATAAGAGCGGCGATTCTACGCGCATCGCGGTCGTTAAACAAATTCAGTGCCTGCCGATTAAAGATTCGGGTGAGCGCGCCGATATCCCCCACTCATTACAGGGTACAATCCTTTTACTTCAATGAGTTAGCACCTTTTCTGGCAAATCAAGTCGTAATATTGTGCGTCATTCAATCCTTTTTGATAATATTCACCATTCGCATAACTCGCAGGGGCAAATGCAGCGGTGGAGATAACAATCGATTGTCAACGTCATGGGGTTGATCGCAGATCACATGGATTGCGCACATTCCTGACCAGCTTTGCTAAGCAGCGTCGGCGCGATACGCGCCGCGAGGACTGCTTGGCGTGCTCGCATTATGTGGATTTTCACCACGCCCCAATACTGTTTGCACTGACCGTTGCCATCATGGGGCTCTCCTGCGTGGATGCCTTTTTCACCCTGATGTTACTGCAGCAAGGGGCCCAAGAGATCAACCCCATCATGAACAGCTTGCTAGCGATAGATACTCAACTGTTCGTGACCATCAAAGTATTACTCACTGCTGCCTGTCTGATCTTTATTCTGGCGCATCGTAATTTCTGGTTGATCAAGGGCGTGATCCGCACACAGCATGTCCTCCCCTGTCTCTTCATCGGTTATTGCGCGCTTATTGTTCATGAACTAACAATGTTAAACAACACACCCTTTATCCTGTGATCAGGTTCACCTATCACTAATTATATTACGGAGTACGCTACTATGATAACGACTAATCAATTTATGTTTGCAAGCGCCTGCCTCTTTATGGTCGCGATGATTGGCGGCTGTACCACAACCAACAGCGTGGCTACAGATAACGAATCCTCAACACCCACTGCAGCAACTATTGCCGATGTTACGGACACTGAAGCAGTGGCACCACCAGCAATGGTGGAAGTCGCGGCCGCAGAACCGACAGCAGCAGAAGCGGCTCAAGAAGTCACTCAAAGTGCCGCGCCAGAAGTTGCGAAAAACGATGCACCAAAGGTCGTCACCACCGAAAATGACGTAACCATCATTCCACTTGGTACAACACCAGAAAAAGTGGCTGCTGCAACCGCTAAACCAGCCACCACGCCAAACATCCCGAATATTGCTAAAGAGTTAGCCAATCACCACAACACTCAGTGGCACAGCCGCTCACTGACTTATCGCCTCTATCTTGGCGGGCAGCTCAACGCTGAATACTCGCAGGAAAAAGATGCGCTTACGATTAGCGCTGATTCCGGTGAAGCTCAGCTCGATTGCAGCTACTCAACCAAAAATGGCGGCCTTAACAGTGTAAATGACAGCCAAGTGAACGCCTGTAACACGCTGGCTAATGATCTTCAAAGCTATTTAGTCGAAGACTAAGCCCCTCCGCATTACATAGTGCTGACAAACCCCGGAAACTATGAGTGTTCCCGGGGTTTTTATTTTTTGGAATCTAGTAATCATGTACTATGATAGCGGCATTGTTTTACCGGCAGGCATCTGTCTCGGTTAACTTATTTTCGTTTATAGAGACATGTCACGAATACAATCTTCTGCACAACGCACCGACAAACCTTTCGATATTTTCAAAAACATGAAATGAGAGTGTGTATGCCTCGGTGGGCTCGGTGCCATCGGCTATCTGGCGATGGCATCACAACAGGCGACGTATATAGATCTGGGGCCAATGTACTGTGGTTGGCATTCTCTCCGCCATCTTCGATAATATCCCGGTGATGTTTGCCATGCTCACGATGCAACCTGAGATGTCGTATTGACGTCATTACTAGTGACGCTGACCGCCGGTGTCGGTGTCGGTGGCTCACTACTCTCTATCGGCTCAGCTGCAGGGGTCGTGCTAATGGGACAGGCGCGAGGAGTCTATACATTCTTCGCCCACCTGAAATGGACCTGGGCAATCGCGCTTGGTTATGCCGCCAGCATCGCAGCACATCTTTACATCAACGCAGATCTCATGTGATTTTTGCCTGAAAATTTTGATGGGGCGAAATACTATAGACTACCAAACTAAAAAAGCCGAACACGAAAGATCGTGTTCGGCTTTTTTAGTTCAGTAGTCTGCTGGAACAATATATGGTCGGGGCGAGAGGATTCGAACCTCCGACCACCGGCACCCCATGCCGGTGCGCTACCAGGCTGCGCTACGCCCCGAGTGATTTTGACGTGATATCTTACAGGTAATTTGGGAATTATAGAGAGGTAATATGGATACACCAACACTTAAATTTAGGTATTTATTCAGGCTTTATTTAATCAGTACCAAAACCTCTTCAAGTTCTTTGCGTAGCTCACGTACTAACTGTCGACTACGGCTGTTGTCATTTTTCATTTCGGTACCAGAAAGCTTTTGACGCGCGCCTCCGATGGTAAAGCCTTCTTCATACAGAAGTCCACGTATCTGACGCACTAACATCACGTCCTGACGTTGATAATAGCGTCGGTTACCGCGTCTTTTGACTGGATTAAGATGAGGAAATTCCTGCTCCCAATAACGGAGCACGTGGGGTTTAACACCACACAATTCACTTACTTCACCGATGGTAAAATAACGCTTCCCCGGAATGGGGGGTAATTCACTATTGCTGCTGGGTTCCAGCATGGGCCTCTACTCTCGCTTTTAGCTTCTGTCCGGGGTGAAAGGTAACGACACGCCGTGCAGTGATCGGTATTTCTTCACCTGTTTTTGGATTGCGTCCTGGTCGCTGGCTTTTATCCCGTAGGTTAAAGTTACCAAAACCAGAAAGCTTGACCTGTTTCCCCGTCGTCAATGCCTTACGCACTTCTTCGAAAAACATCTCAACCAGGTCTTTTGCCTCTCGTTTGTTGAGCCCAAACTCCTCAAACAACCTTTCTGCCATATCCGCTTTCGTTAGCGCCATAATTTTTATTCTCTCAGTGTCGCCCCGAGGTTTTTATTAAGTGATGACAGAACTTCGGCCACTACGCCATCAATTTCAGTTTCCGTTAGAGTGCGTGAAAATTCTTGCAAGGTCAAGCCCAAAGCTATACTTTTTCTTCCTGAATCAATACCTTTGCCTTGATACACATCAAATAAGCACAGCTCCTGCAGGAGCTCTCCAGCCGTCGCTGTAATGCAATTACGGATACTTTGTGCGGTGACAGACTCATCAACAATAACAGCAATGTCACGACGCACTGCGGGGAACTTCGAAAGTTCACGGAAGTGTGGCAGCACCCGTGCTGCAATGGCCTGATAATTAATCTCAAAGAGAAAGATATTCCCTTCAAACCCCATGTTGGCTGCAATTTTCGGATGAAGCAATCCCATATGCCCGCAGAGCACGCCATCAGCATCGCTAATCACTGCGGACTGGCCCGGGTGCAATGCTGCGTGCGGTTCAGCATTAAAGGTAAACTCGCGCCCTTTAGCAAGCGCTAGTAATGTTTCCACATCACGCTTCAGGTCAAAAAAATCAACCTCGCGCGCGGTCTGCTGCTCGCCCCACTGTTCTGGCAGATGACTCCCGCAAACGACACCAGAAATAACTTTCTCTTCTTTTCTATCATTAAGTTGACCACTGAACTTAACGCCCAACTCAAAGAAACGAATACGTTTTTTCTGTCGATTTTGATTATAACTAAGCGCCTGTAGCAATCCTGTCCACAGAGAGGTTCTCATCACTGACATCTCTGCCGAAATCGGATTGGCGAGTTTGATCGCGGTAACATCAGGGTTCAAGCGCTGCTGTAACGCCTCATCCACAAAACTATAAGTGATCGCTTCCTGATAATTCCGATCCACAAACAACTGCCTGATGCGCTGCTGGGTGAGTTGTTGCTCTGAAGTTGCATTCGACTCAAAACGTGCATGTGGCGCAACACTTGGAATATTGTCATAACCATGAATACGTGCAAGCTCTTCGATCAGGTCTGCTTCGATCGCAATATCAAAACGGAATGATGGCGCAATCGCTTGCCACTCACCTGGCTGGGTTAGCGTTGCTTTCATTCCCAGTCGAGTCAGAATATCGCTGACTTCATCGTCAACAAACGTGACGCCCAGCATACGTGTTAGACGTGACGCACGAAGCGTGACCGGCACACGTTGCGGTAACTGCGGCTCACTGACCACTTCACTCACGGGTCCCGTGTTGCCACCGACAATCGCTAGCAGTAGTGCCGTGGCACGCTCCATCGCACGGTGTGGTAAATCTGGATCAACACCGCGTTCAAAACGATGCGATGAATCGGTATGCAGGCCATAACTACGCGCTTTACCTGCAATGGTATCGGGATCAAAAAAGGCACTCTCGAGAAAGAGGTCAACCGTGCCATCTTCCACTGCACTCTCACTGCCCCCCATCACACCGGCCATTGCCACCGGCCCGTTATCATCGGCGATTACCAGTGTGTCATCATTCAGTTTAACGACGTCATCATTGAGCAGTGTTATTGCTTCATCCGCCTGCGCAAAACGAACGTTAATGCTACCGGTCAGCTTGTTGAGATCAAAGGCGTGCATCGGCTGCCCCAACTCAAGCATCACATAATTGGTCACATCAACCACGGCACTGATACTACGCACACCGCTACGACGCAGGCGTTCCTGCATCCATAGTGGCGTCGCCGCCTGTAAATTAATCCCTTTGATGACGCGCCCTAGATAGCGTGGGCAGGCTTCGCTGGCTGATATGTTAATTGAAACCTGATCATTAATCGTTGCCTCAACCGCCGTTGCCTCAACCGCCGTCGCCTCAACCGCTGTCACTTCGCAGCGATTCAGCACCGCGACTTCGCGCGCGATGCCCGCAATGCTTAAGCAGTCACTTCGATTAGGGGTCAATCCCAACTCAAGGGTCACATCGTCAAGCTGTAAGTAGTCACGAATATTGGTGCCGACAGGGGCGTCGGCAGGCAGCGGCATTAAACCCTCAGCACTTTCCGCCAGACCAATCTCCTGCTCTGAACAGAGCATGCCCATTGAGGGTACGCCGCGCAGTTTTGCTTTCTTAATCTTAAAATTACCCGGCAGTACTGCACCGACACACGCCGTGGGTACGCGCATCCCAACGTGAACATTTTTGGCGCCACAGACAATTTGTAACGGCTCAGGCTCACCCACTTGCACGGTGCAGATCTGCAACTTGTCGGCTTCGGGATGGGGTTCGACTGACAATACCTCTCCGACCACCACGCCACTAAACTCAGCAGCAACTGGCGACTCGGCATCGACCTCAAGCCCGGCCATGGTTAACTGTTTTGAGAGCTCTTCTGTTGAGATCGCAGGATTCACCCACTCCCTCAACCACTGCACACTAAATTTCATAATACGTCAGCTATCTTGATTGAATATTTAATTAAATTGCCCAAGAAAACGCAGATCGTTTTCAAAAAACAGGCGCAGGTCATTGACGCCGTAACGTAGCATCGTCATGCGTTCAACCCCCATGCCAAAGGCAAAACCAGTGTATTGCTCGTTATCAAAGCCGATATTATCGAACACCTTAGGGTGAATCATGCCGCAGCCCATCACTTCCAGCCAGCCCGTATGGCTACAGACACGACAACCTTTGCCGGCACACATGACGCACTGAATATCGACCTCTGCCGAGGGCTCAGTAAATGGAAAATAAGAGGGACGGAAACGGACTTCCAGTTCTTTTTCAAAAAAGGCCTGCAGGAAATCACTTATCACGCCACGGAGGTCCGCGAAGCTGACATTTTCATCCACCATAAAACCTTCGACCTGATGAAACATCGGCGTATGGGTGACATCAGAATCACAACGATAGACACGTCCCGGCGCAATCACGCGCAGCGGTGGTGAGCTGTTTTTCATCGCACGCACCTGCACCGGCGAAGTATGAGTGCGCAGCAGTGTATGTGGATCAAAATAGAAAGTATCATGCATCGCCCGCGCCGGATGGTTAGCGGGAATATTTAACGCCTCAAAATTGTGATAGTCATCTTCAATCTCTGGCCCTTCCGCCACAGAGAAACCGATCGCACCGAAAAAAGATTCAATGCGTTCCATGGTACGCGTCACCGGATGCAGTCCACCTGACAGTTGACCGCGTCCCGGCAATGTCACATCGACAGTCTCTTTCAATAGTCGCTCATTCAGTGCCGCACGCTGCAGCACGCTGACACGCGCTTCGATAACCTGCTGCACCTGCTCTTTGGCAACATTAACCGCTTGCCCCGCTTTAGGGCGTTCTTCATGCGGAAGATCTTTTAGCCCTTTGAGGACCCCCGTCAGCACCCCTTTTTTACCGAGGTAATGGACACGCAACTGATCAAGCGCGGCAAGATCCTGCGCACCTGCCACTGACGCTTTAGCTTCTGTTACCAGTGTTTCTAGTGCTTGCACAACTTATATCCTGCTTAATTCAATCAGGCGGTCGATTTTATCTCGGCCCAACAAAAAAGGGGAAAGGTATAGACCTTTCCCCTATCTGTCTCTCTTTATACCAGCCGCTTATTATTGGCGCAGTATAAAAATCGATAATGCTTTCAGTATTAGAGGCTGGCCTTTGCTTTCTCTGCAATTGCAGCAAAAGCAACCTTATCAAACACTGCAAGGTCAGCAAGGACCTTACGATCAATTTCGATCGCAGCCTTCTTCAAGCCATTAATCAAACGGCTATATGAAAGCCCACACTCTCTGGAAGCTGCATTAATACGCACAATCCACAATGCACGAAACTGACGTTTTCTCTGGCGACGATCTCGATAGGCATACTGGCCCGCTTTGGTAACGGCCTGAACAGCTACGCGATAAACGTTTTTACGACGCCCACGATAACCCTTCGCTTGTTTAATGATTTTTTTGTGTCTGGCATGTGCCGTAACACCACGTTTTACTCTAGGCATGACTCATTTTCCTCGCTTAACTATATGGCAGCATACGGCTAACCGCATTGCTATCAGCTGGACAAATGATCATACCAATACGTAGCTGGCGTTTACGCTTGGTGCTTTTTTTCGTCAAAATATGACTGCGGTGTGATTGTCCGCGTTTAAAGGAACCTGATGCCGTGCGCTTAAAACGCTTGGCGGCTCCACTGTGACTCTTGATCTTTGGCATTTCTATAACTCCGCATTTGATCGTAAATGTTCAACCCTGAGAACATTTGACTGTCGAACTATTTCTTTTTAACGGGGGCTAGCACCATCACCATCTGGCGCCCTTCCATCCGCGGAAATTGTTCAACTGTCCCAAGTTCTTTCAGGTCAGTTTCAATCCGTTGTAACAACTTGCGGCCTATCTCCTGATGGGCCATTTCACGGCCACGAAATCTTAACGTGACCTTCGCCTTATCCCCGGTGTCTAGAAAACGTATCAGGTTGCGTAGTTTTACCTGATAATCCCCCTCTTCCGTTCCTGGGCGAAACTTTACTTCTTTAACCTGGATCTGTTTCTGCTTCTTCTTTGCCGCGTGCTTCTTTTTGCTCAATTCAAACAGATGTTTGCCAAAATCCATGATTCGACAGACAGGCGGCTCACCATTCGGTACGATCTCAACAAGATCTAATTCAGCATCCTCTGCCATCTGCATTGCATCTTTAATTGCAACAACACCTGCTTGCTCACCATCAGCATCAATCAAACGTACTTCAGGTACGTTGATTTCATCATTTAGGCGTAAGTCTTTTTCTCCAGCGATTTCCTATTCCTCCAAAACAACACGGCCGTGGCTCGCGATATCGGCTTTAATATGATCGATAAAGGCATCCAGGGACATGCCTCCGAGATCTTCGCCACTTCGCGTGCGCACGGCCACGAGATTACCATCGACTTCCCGGTCCCCTATCACCAGCAAGTATGGTACACGTTGCAGTGTATGTTCGCGAATTTTAAAGCTTATCTTCTCGTTTCTCAAGTCTGATTTTGCCCTGATGCCCGATTGCAGCAAGGTTTTGGTCACTTCTTCTACATATTCGGCCTGGCGATCGGTGATATTGAGCACCACCACCTGCTGCGGCGAAAGCCAGGTTGGGAATAATCCGGCGTGCTCTTCGATCAAAATACCGATAAAACGCTCCAATGAACCAAGAATGGCGCGGTGCAACATCACCGGCACCTGTTTTGAGCCATCTTCTGCCACATACTGGGCATCTAGCCGGCCCGGCATCGAAAAATCGACCTGAATGGTGCCACACTGCCACACGCGCCCCAGACAATCCTTCAGCGAAAACTCGATCTTTGGGCCGTAAAAGGCACCCTCACCCGGCTGTAGATCCCACGCCAGCCCTTTGGTATTGAGCGCCTGTTCCAGCGCATGCTCCGCTTTATCCCAAACGGCATCGTCACCAACGCGGTTTTCCGGGCGGGTCGACAGCTTAATAATAATGTCATTAAAGCCAAAATCGGCGTAGACCTGATACAAAAGGTCAATAAAGGCGGCAACCTCGCCCTGAATCTGCGCTTCGGTACAGAAAATATGGGCGTCATCCTGCACGAAATTACGCAGGCGCATCAGGCCATGCAACGTGCCCGACGGTTCATTTCGCAGACAGGAGCCAAACTCTGCCATGCGTAGCGGCAGGTCACGGTAGCTCTTCAGTCCCTGATTATAGATCTGTACATGGCACGGGCAGTTCATCGGCTTAATCGCGTAGTCACGATTCTCCGAATGGGTGGTGAACATATCGTCACCGAATTTTTCCCAGTGGCCCGACTTCACCCACAGCGATTTATCGACTACCTGCGGAGTACGGACTTCGGAGTAGTCATTCAGCTTCAGCACATTGCGGATGTACTGCTCCACCTCGCGGTAGATCGTCCAGCCGTTATCGTGCCAGAAGATCATGCCCGGCGCTTCTTCCTGCGTGTGGTAGAGATCGAGCTTTTTCGCTATCTTACGGTGATCACGTTTTTCAGCCTCTTCAAGGCGATGTAAATAGGCCTTGAGCGCCTTTTTATCTTTCCACGCAGTGCCGTAGATGCGCTGCAACATCTCATTCTTCGAGTCACCGCGCCAATAGGCACCCGCCAGCTTCATCAACTTAAAGGACTTGAGCTTACCGGTGCTGGGCGCATGGGGGCCACGACAGAGATCGATAAAATCGCCCTGTTGATAGAGTGACAGCGGCTCATCGGACGGAATGTCTTCGATGATCTTCGCCTTGTACTCTTCGCCAGTACCACGAAAAAATTCCACCGCCGCTTCACGTGCCATCACACTGCGGGTGATCGGCAGGTCTTCGGCCACCAATTCGGCCATCTTCTTTTCGATCTTCGCCAAGTCATCAGGCGTAAAGCCTTTTTGATAGGCAAAGTCATAATAGAAGCCATCTTCAATCACCGGGCCAATGGTGACCTGCGCCTCAGGAAAGAGTGCCTTGACTGCCTGCGCCAGTAGATGTGCGGTCGAGTGGCGGATCACTTCCAGCCCCTCTTCATCGCGGTCAGTCACAATCGTGATACTGGCATCTTCTTCGATCAGATGTGAGGCATCCACCAGCTCACCATTCACTTTTCCAGCGAGGGTCGCTTTGGCCAGCCCGGCGCCAATAGACGCAGCAACATCCATCAACGTGATCGCTTGATCAAATTGTCGTTCACTACCGTCTGGAAGGGTTACTGTCAGCATTTATGGCTCTGAGATTTAAACTGCGGCATATCCGGCTATCGATAATAAAAAAGCACCGCATATCTCTGATAATACAGTGCTATCAAAACTGGTAGACGCGATTGGATTCGAACCAACGACCCCCACCATGTCAAGGTGGTGCTCTAACCAACTGAGCTACGCGTCTGCTAGACGGCGTAAGATACAGGAATTAAGCCACTAATTTCAAGTAACAAAAGGGGTTAGCGCCATATTATTTGCAAATCGGCTACGATTATCGCGATATCTCGCTACAATCACACTGCTAACCCCATCACTGGACAAACTTCCCGCGATCATTCATATTTCTCCTTCAATTACCGATAATTCTTAATTAACAAATTTTCCAAACTTTCTAACTTTCTAACTTTCTTAAGAGAAGCTCAATGTCAGAACCATGGGATCAAAACAAAAGTAACCAAAGCTGGGATCTACCTGAAGGGATGGACCCAATGAAAGTAATGCAGACTGCCTCTGCTTACTGGCACTCCTGCGCACTACACGCTGCCAATCGGCTCGATATCTTCAACCTCCTCGATGATGGCGCAAAAGACCTTGATGCACTGCAACAGGCCACAGGGGCGGATCGTCGCTGCCTTGGCGCACTGCTCAGCGCACTGGTCTCGATCGATTTTCTGGCGCGCGAGGGTGATCTTTTCAGCAATAATCAGTTCAGCCAGACCTTCCTCACCAACTCCAGTCAGTTTTATCAGGGCGGTATCGTCTATATGTTTGAAAACTGGTATGAGGCCTGGGGTGGACTCTACAATACAGTGATGACCGGTAAGCCGTCCGCGCTCATGCATCAGGAATATTCTGATCAGGAGACCCGCGATTATATGATGGGCATGCATAACCGCGCATTGTCACAATCAGATGTTCTCACCGGCATGGTCGATCTCAGCGGCAAAAAACAGTTGATGGATGTTGGCTGTGGCCCCTCTACTTTTTCAGTCAAATTCTGCGAACGTTATGACGGCCTCAATGCAATCGCTATGGACCGCGAGCAGAACCTGCAAATCGCACAGGAAATTGTCGATCAATTCAATATGCAGGATCGTGTTGAACTGCGGCCCGGCGATTACAACAGCGACAGCCTCGGCACAGGTAATGACGCCATGCTGTTGTCATCGATGACTAATCAGGAGTCCCCTGACAACATTAAAAAACTGCTAAAAAAATGTTATGACTCGATGAATAGCGATGGCGTCATCATGATTCAGGAACAACTCCTCAATCCTGAAAAGAACGGCCCGGAGCTGGCGGCGATGATCGGCGTGAATCAGATCATTAACACCATGGGTGGCTCTTCTTACTCAACCAGTGAAATGGAAGAGATCATGCGCTCGGTCGGTTTTGTCGATATTAAATCGGAACAGATGCCACCCCCCAGTCCATTTATGTTACTGACCGGCTATAAACGGTAATTAGTACCGAGACGCCATCCATATAAGCCACAAACAAAAAAAGCCCAGATCATTATTGATCTGGGCTTTTTTATATCAGTCGCAATCCTTTACCTCATTTGACTAGCAGATAAAATCAGGCCGACACTTTAGTCTCATCCGGTGAGCCATCAGCGCTGCTAATAATCGGATTTTTAGGCGCAGGCCAGCTCCCCATCGGAAAAGGTTTCTCTTCCGTTTGATACGTCTGAAACGCGGCAATGGACGCAATATACTGTACCAGGCTATCGCCAAACGCCATCAGTTTGGGTTGATGCTCACCCTGAGTAATACGGTAAACAAACTGCAGTAGCATTGTCACCCCCACCACAAATTCGCTAATGCGCAATGCAATCCAGAAAAGCATCATATAAACTAGCCTAAGCCACTGCGCCCCCATATCACTTTGCTTCTTAACCCCGCCCTCTCCACCTGAAACTGTTTCCGCAGTACTATCGATTGGTTGCACTTCATCCTGCTGACTCATAACGCCCTCCTTATCATTTATTCGTTGTTTCAAAACATCAACTTAAGCTCGACCTTCCATAAAAACTCTGCGCACACATTTTGAATACTATTGTTCACCCCAGACAGACGACTCTACAAAATTTACATGCCACCGTCATCATAAATTGACGAAGATGAGCATCATAATCAATCGATCTTTCACAGAGCAGACAAATCAAAACTAACAACTTAATAAAACACAAAGAGATAGCGCTTACTATTTAACAAGAAATAATGATGAGGCATTTTATTGGCAAGCACTATTAATGCACTTTTAATGGTGATTATAATTATTCCAGCCGTCCATCCAATTTTAAGCAACACTCAACAATGGCTGGGCCTAATTATTTTATGGGAGGCCTCTGATTTAATTATTTTGTTCATAATACAATTTATCGAAACGCCCGTACTAGACGATAACGGAATGCGCTAAAAGGCCCTTACCGATAAAGGCTTCGAACATTTTCGAAAAGCCACTCGTCGAGATCAGTGTAATCTCATCAAGCCATTTTATCTCCAATCCAAGGGGACGGGTCATCCTC
>Ga0316209_1000687_pt1 | contig 50335 bp, 50 predicted proteins | sample 6monopyrite_MG_FD_204945 | JGI IMG/M metagenome (GOLD analysis project Ga0316209, IMG submission 204945) | Microbial mat bacterial communities from mineral coupon in-situ incubated in ocean water Damariscotta River, Maine, United States -... | ecosystem: Environmental > Aquatic > Marine >... | reverse complement strand
GAACTATCTTAGTTTTCATGGCACTTCCTCTCTATGATTGGTGATCTACAAAATCCAATCTGGCACATTACGATACCGTTGGGGAGGGAGAGTCCATTCCATTATTATACAGCGACTATCATAACTGTATTATACAGTGACTACCTATCACGGTGATTTTTTCGTGGTTTTTTGCTATGGTGCGAGTAGTCAATTTGTGCGGCCAAGGAGGGCTTATCATGACTGATAATGACAGTGAAAAATCTCACCATTCGGTAGATCGATTTTGGCATAACTATCTATTCGTCCTTGAAAAAAATTCTATTCCTGATAAATCGAGACGCTGGCATCGAAAGCATGTAGAAGAATACATTGGCGCTCATCCTAGCGTCAAACTTCAGAGGCATTTACCCCATTTTATCGATGATTATCTAAACGCAAAAGGCAGACTCAAACATTTACAAGAATGGCAGTTTCGACAAATAGTTGACAAAGGCTATAGGTATCAAGAATCAGATCGTTTTTCACCCAGGTGGCCATTGCATCGCACGCCCACCCAACAAATGCAGGTGGATATGAAAAACCATTTGTCCGCCATTTTTTCCACAATTAATCACCGCTCTATATCCATCTTCGGCCAACCCTTCTTGCCGCGCGATTTTTTTCGCTGCTAGATACATTTTTCCCAACAGTTCTGTATGTTGCTCTTCAAGGTCATTGAGTGTGGCAATGTGCTGTTTAGGAATAATCAAGACATGCGTCGGTGCTTGTGGGTTAATGTCTCGAAATGCCAATATATACTCATCTTCATAAACGGTATCCGGCTCTATCTCACCTTCAACCATTTTGCAAAATAGACAATCAGTCATAGCCGTTTACCTCTCACAACGTTAATATAGGCCGCTAATAAAGATACCTACCAATTTAGTTCACTATCATTTTCACGTAACTCTATACGCTATAGTATCCGAATGTCTGCTCATATAAAAATTATCGGCCTATTACTGCTGCTTAGTTTAAACAGTTCAGCCATGGCGCAAAAATTACCTTTGTGGGAAGTAGGTGTTGGACTGGGGTCGCTCTACCTGCCCTATTACCGAGGTGCCAGCCAAAGCAAAGCCTATGTACTGCCTTACCCTTATCTGGTCTATCGAGGTGAACATCTCAGTGTCGATGCTGGCAGTGTGCGCGGTTATTTATTTGAAACAAAACGTACACGCCTGGACATAAGCCTGGCGGGAGGTATCCCTGTACCCAGTGAAGATAATGGTGAACGAGCTAACATGCCACGCCTTGATCCGACGCTAGAACTGGGGCCATCACTGGAGATTCATCTCTGGCAGCACGCGACAAAAAAACATTCTCTCATGCTAAATTTACCTGTCCGTACGTCCTTCTCTGTCAGCTTAGATCGCACTGCACAACAGGGCTGGTCTTTTTCACCTTACCTGGAATATATCATTAAGAGCCCACGTCATGGTGACTGGAAAACCAGCTTGTCACTCGGCCCACTTTATGCGGACAGTGCTTATCATAATTATTATTATCAGGTCGAGACAGCTTACGCTACGGCAACCAGGCCTGAGTACAATGCTACGCAAGGTTACAGCGGAAGCCGGATAACGTTTACTGCTACAAAAAACATTAACAATCTCTGGCTTGGCGCGTTTATTCGTTACGATAATTTGTCTGGTGCAGTTTTCGAAGACAGTCCACTGGTAACAAAAGACAACTATCTGGCTATCGGCGCTGCTTTAACATGGGTGTTTGCAAAATCAGACACTCTGGTTGAGGATACACACTAAACGCTAACCCGTTCGACACCTGTCTTAAAATGGCCTTCTTCATAAAGATCAAACCAGCGATAACCGGGGGCAACATTGTCTACAGTAAATTCTTCACAGTCAGGTTTGAACTGCACCATTGTCGAAGGTGTTCCCAATAACGTTACACCGTTACGCTGAGCAGAGAATTCCTGATGCACATGCCCCCAACTTACGCAGCGAATATTTTCAAAATCATCTAAAACTTTAAACAGCGCTTGCGGGTTGTCCAGCAAAAGTGCCTCATCCATCCATTTCATACCCGTTGCTACGGGAGGATGATGAAGACATATCAGAAAATAATCACCTGGATTTTCATTGAGTATTTGAGTGAGCCGATTAAGTTCTTTTTCAGAAATATGCCCGCCAACACACCCTGCTACAGTTGAATCAAGCATGATGATTTGCCAATGCTTATATTGCACAGATTGATGTAGCGTTATTTTGTTTTCAGTAAGCACCTGACTCATCACCGCCAGCTCATCGTGATTGCCAGCCAGACAATGGATAGGGGCTGAAAGTGTTTTCAAATAGCCGGCAAGGCGTTGATACGCGGCTTGCGAACCGTCGTGAACCAGATCACCTGTTACCAGCGCAAGATGAGCTTGCTGATTTGCAGCTAGCGCATGATCAAGTATAGCCTTTAGACAGACGTCTGTTTTGACTCCGTAATATTCTTGCTGGCAGTCTGCATATAAATGTGGATCGGTGAATTGCCATATCCGAAATGAATTTTTATCTTTCATACTCAAAATTCATCGCTCAAATATGATTAACTCTGCTTGTTTTCAGAATCGCTGACCACATCAAACATCTCCAGCACATTACGACCCGCATACATTTCTTTGGGTGTTTCGCGTATCGATTTATGCGCTTCACGAAACGAATCACTCTGCGTCCATGCTTCGAAAGAGGTTTTATTTTCCCAGAGTGTCATTACGACATGGTATTCGCTGCTCTCTTCATCTGGCCGTAAAACGAAATTACGTATAAAACCCGGGGAGCTGTCGACAGAACCTAGCCGTTTTTTAAAGCGCTCTTCAAAATCACCGATAAATTCTTTATTAACCGGAATACGATTCATTACTACATACATAAGACATATCCTTTTATTATCAATAGAAATGAAAAAATCAGAGCTAAAATAACTGGATATAGGTTCAGCTAAAAAATCATTTTTTAACTTCAGCAGGTTTAGATGCAACGTTATCACGCAGATAAATTGGCAGTGCCTGTTCCGCCGGCACAACATCACCACGCGCAACAGCCGCCACAGCTAACAGCGCTATGTCACTGGCATGAGGTAGATAGCCAGGCAACCATTGACCACATCGCCCATCGAGTCGTTCATTCAACACATCGCTGTAGGTGTCCCAGCCTGAACCACCGCCTTGCCAACCTTCGCCCTCGGGCACGTAAACATCCTTTGCGGCACACACTGATTCTTCAATCACCGCAGACATCAACTGATTTTCACCCAAATGGCAGGCCGACCAATACACCTCTTGAAGACGGGCATCCAGTGCGGGCAACACTTTAACCACACCGGTTTCACGCCAAATGCCCTGTGCCAGCGCAGTCAATGTTGAAACGGGTGCCACTGGCAAATCTGCTGCAAAAGCCAGCCCCTGAATCACTCCAGCCGCGATACGCAGCCCCGTAAATGAACCAGGGCCTCGGCCAAATGCAACAGCATCCATTTGCTGAACTGTAAAACCTGATTCTGCAAGCAGCTCATCCAGCATCGGCAATAATAATTCACCATGTTTACGTGGTGCTAATTGATGCCGTGAAATATTCTCACCGTCACAATATAGCGCAGCCGAGCAAGCTTCGGTCGACGTGTCAATAGCCAGAATTTTCATCGTAAACAACTTCGTTATGCGCTGATTCTGAATCAACATCAATATGATTGTTTTTAACGTCACTGAAGAATGACTGAACATCGTCAAGTGAGCGTGTAATTTTCATCGGCGGCATATTCCGCAAAAAAGTTTTCCCATAGGATTTACTTAACAAGCGTGGATCACATAACATCATCACACCATAATCACTGGTGTCTCGTATCAAGCGACCTGCGCCCTGCTTCAAAGTGATCACCGCATTCGGAACCTGATAATCGCGAAATGGATTTGCACCGCGCCGCACCATTAACTCGGAACGCGCTTTAAAAACAGGGTCGTCCGGCGTCGCAAAGGGTAGCTTATCGATAATCACGCAGGATAAAGCCGCACCCTTTACATCAACCCCTTCCCAAAAACTACCTGTGCCAAGCAACACCGCATTACCCAGCTTTCGAAATTGTTCCAGCAACTCATTGCGCGGTGCAGTGCCCTGTACTAACAACGGAAAATCTATTAAATTTCCATCTTCTAACAATGATGCGGCCAGACGTAAAGCACGGTGGCTGGTAAACAACATAAATGCTCTGCCACCGCTTGCTTTAAGAACGGGCAAAGCGGCTTCAACGATCGCAGAGGTATAGTGGCTGGATGAAGGTTCGGGAAGATTAGCAGGCAAATATAAGCGCGCTTGTGTTGCATAATCAAAAGGACTGTCCCATTGATGCGTCGTCGCTTCGTGCAAACCAAGTGTATTGGTGAAATGCTCAAAGCTATTGCCTACGGACAAAGTTGCGGACGAAAATATCCACGAAGAATCATAGCGTTTAATACTGGCCTGAAAAATTTCAGCAATATCTAACGGCGTTTCATGCAGAATAAATCCTTTGGCCGTTATTTCTACCCAGACGATATGGCCGTCTTCATCATTGTTATCAAAAACCGATAACCGTTGCTGCAACACACTGCTGCGACGCCAACAGCTTTCCAACCCCTTGCCTCTGGGCGCTAATTCTTCGAGTATATTATTTAAACCATCAAGCTCTTCTACAAGCCGTTTCAGGCACTCATTCACGACACGGCTATTCGCCAGGCTCTGCCAGGGTGTGCGCCCCTGCCGAGCACCAAAACTGCGCCGCAATGCCGCCACTCTTTTCTCTAGCCGTACAGCCATATCAGGCAAGGCTGGCATATCACCTGCTTCTTTGTTGTACTCGACTACGCTATCACGCCCCAACTCAAACAGCTGACGACTGCTGATGTATTTCCCGAAAAATATAGAGGCAATGTCTGGAATTTGATGCGCCTCGTCAAGAATAAAACCATTTACGCTGGGCAACAATTCACCAAAACCTTCGTCTCTTAGAGACATATCAGAAAACAATAAATGATGATTGATGATAACCAAATCTGCCTGTTGAGCTTTTTTACGCGCCTTCATTACATGGCATTCAGAAATGTCCGGACAATCTTGCCCCAAACAATTATCTGATGTTGATGTGACCTGCACCCAAATTGGTGCATTTTCAGGGATCTCTGCAACCTCTGAAATATCGCCTGATTCAGAGCGCCGCAACCATTGATGAATATGTTGTATTTGCTGATGGTTTACTGCGGCACCTGAAAGGTCGCCATTTTCATGTAAGTTGAGACGATGCAAACACAGGTAATTAGAACGCCCTTTAAGCATGGCCGTAGTAGCGGAAGATTTGACGATGCGCTTAACATTCGGCAAATCGCGATAATAAAGCTGCTCCTGTAAATTTCGCGTTCCTGTCGAAATGATAATTTTCTTACCCGACATCACCGCTGGTACCAAATAGGCAAATGTTTTACCTGTACCGGTTCCTGCTTCTGTCACCAGGGTTTGATTAACTTCTAATGCGAGCGCCACAGCCTCAGCCATTTCCTGTTGCTGAAAGCGTGGAACAAAATCTTTAATTGATGCTACGAATGGCCCATCAGGGCCCAGTATTTCGGATACTGTAGAAAGGGAATACATTTTAAAACAGCCTTATCAGGAATCGGTCTGGTTATCCCAGACCTCGTTCTCAGTGCCGTCTTCACGTGTCCAGGCAAGTTGTCCTATAATTTTGAATTTTGCCACGGACATCACACCTCGTTTACGGCGACTGCTCTCATCTTTGTCATCAATCGCCTCTTCAATGTCTTTGCGGCTCGCCTCATAGATTTCATAGGCTTCGAGATCGTCATCCAGAAGCACCAGGACAACACTCTCCCATTCCTGCTCCAGCTTCAGCTGCCCAATTCGCTGGCCGGTTTTATTCTCATCAAAAATGGCACGGCCTTTTATCTGAATTTTTAAACCGTCACGTTGTCCTCGGCCTATCGCATCATAACCAGCCGTCTGTTGCTGACACAGATCAAGATCCAGAAAACGCGCCGCATCATGAAGACAAACCTCTGTTGTCACGCCGGGCAATGGCTTGCCCGTCGCGCGCTTGTATTCAGCGGCCACTTTGCGTGCTTCAGAGATTAATTTATCGACGGAATAGACACTCATACCGGCTATTTTGGCTAATAATAAAGATAGTGGTATTTTCTCAGGATTGTAGAAAAAATGCACGTTCTTTCAATAAATTAGGGTGTACGGCTCAGTTTAACCATCAAGTAATCACCCACGTAGCTGAAATGTATTAATAAAAAACATTATTAGCTGCGATTTTATAGACCTCCATTTACACCTGAACATTATTCCAGAAATCTGCTGTCATACTAACGTAACGTCCCGATGTTTTCTTATATTCTTCAAAAGCCCCCTATTACTATGCTCAACATAATAATTATAATTTAGACGACACTTGTTTAATTCAATAACTTGCGCCCCTACAGACCAACTGCAACAATACTGTCATGCTTAATATACAGAAAAACCTTCTACAATCACTTCAAAATCCCGATCTTTTCCAACACTCTGTCGAAAAGCTTGAATTAATCGAAACACATATTTCATGGGTCCTTCTGACAGGTCCTTATGCCTATAAAATAAAAAAATCAGTAAATTTCGGTTTCCTTGATTTTTCAAGCCTTGAAAAAAGACATTATTATTGTCAAGAAGAAATACGCCTGAACAAACGCTCCGAGCCAGAAATCTATATTGACGTTATTGCTATCAGTGGAAGTGTAGATAAGCCGAATCTAAACGGTCAGGGAGAATGCATAGAATGGGCTGTGCGAATGAAACAATTTGACCATTCAAAACAATTCGATATTTTATTAAAAAATAAACGCCTGACTCAAGTCCATATAGATATGCTGTGCAAAAAAGTCTGTCGCTTCCATGAATACCTCTACACAGGAATTAGCAAGGCTGACTATGGAGTGCCTAAAAAAATATATCAAGCTGTCAACGAAAACTATCAACAGATAAAAAATCTATCCACTGACAGCAGACTCATATCAAGAGTAGATGCACTTGCACAGTGGCATAAACGTCAACATAAAAAACTTGTTCCTGTTTTTTTAACGCGACAGGAAAAAGGCTTTATCCGAGAATGTCATGGCGATCTGCATCTCGGCAATATCGCCCTGCATGATAATCATGTAATACTATTCGACTGCATTGAATTCAATGAAAATTTCAGGTGGATAGACACCATCAGCGATCTAGCCTTCCTAACAATGGATCTTGATGCACATTCATCCCAGCATTATGCTTCACGCCTGTTGAATGGCTATCTTCAACATAGCGGTGATTTTCAGGGTATTTCTTTACTACGTTACTATCAAGTGTATCGAGCATTAGTACGCGCAAAGGTGGCATGCCTCCAGGCTTCGCAACAAGTAGATGATACCGCTTTAAAAGCTGCTCTTATTCGACAGATGGAGGACTATATCTGTCTGGCCGAAGATTATATTCAGAAAAAACCAGTCAGATTGATAATTACTCATGGCTTATCTGGCTCAGGAAAAACCTCTATTACCACATCATTGCTAGAAAAGCTCGGCGCCATCAGGATTCGCTCCGATGTTGAACGCAAGCGACGCTATAGCGCGCAAACATCAGATCATAGCAATGGCAACCTCAACAATGATCTATACAGCGCTGCGGTCACCCGAGCTACATTTAATGATCTCGAAAGTATTACTAGCCACATCCTGAACGCAGGCTACCCAGTCATTGTCGATGCGACATTCATCAAAAAAGATACCCGTGAACAATTCCAAAAACTAGCAAAAAAAAGCAATGTTCCTTATGTGATTCTTGATTTTCAGGCACCAGAAGAGCTACTGAAAAAATGGATTACAAAACGCATAGCCAGCAACACTGACATATCAGATGCTGATTTAGATGTTTTAAAGCAGCAAATTCGCAGCCAGGAGCCTCTGAGTAAAGAAGAAATGTCGCATGCTATTTCTATCCACACCGAGAACGAAGTCAACATCAAACTGTTGGCCTCAGAGCTTATGAAACTATAACAAAACCTGAAATATCAACTACCATCTGCATGCATGAAACACACGTTGGCAACAAGGCAAGAATTGTCGAAAGACACTTAGTACAAATGCCACATAACAATAAATTTTATCGTGACACACATTCACCTATGGAACCAGGCAAACATTCGCGACCGCTTATCCAAATTGCATTGTCCAGCTTTGCACCGCTAATATCGACTCCAACGATATTAGCCCCGGATAAATCAGCATAACTAAGGTCAGCATCACGAAACTTCACAGAATCGAGATTCGCCCCTTTCAACGTTGCCCCTATTAAACGTGCCGAGCTAAAATCAGAACCGCTGATGTCTGCAAATGAAAAAACTGAATACGAAACATCCGCATCACGGAGCAAGCTATTTGTCAACGCTCCTCCGGTTAGGTTGATATTTCTTAACAGCGCACTCCTCAAATTCACGTTATTGTAAACAACACCTTCAAGCTGACAATTACTCCAGTTCACATTTGGTTCCGCAGCCGCTTTACAATCAATCTCAACATCCATCTTTGGTTCAACATTCATGATGATTGTCGCCACCGCTGCAATCAATAAACTTGCGAAAAAAAGACTGGTAACAATGACTTTTAACTTTTGACTGCGTTTCTTTTCAAGCACTTCTTGAAGATGGTTGCTGTGTGCAATGTAATTTCCCTCGTCTCGCTCTGTTAACGACTCGCGCCTATCAATTGATTTATGAAAACCAGAGCCTTGTGGCGTCTCCATCCTTTCATCAGCCCAACGTTTTGCTGCCTGCAAGCGCTGTTCTGCAAAGTCGTCTTCGCTATCTGATTGCATGACATCCGGAACAAGAAAAGACAACTCAGACAGTGTTTTCCAATCTTTTTTGTCATTACTTAATTCATGCTCATTGGTGATACGTCCAATAAGAATGTAACGCCTGACAATACCTGTCGGTAGCGGGCCTTTTATGCCTTTCTCATTTCGAACATACCATTGCTGAGGCTGGGGATTATCTGGTGAATTCATTGTACCCTGGCAATGCCATCAATAAATTTTGTATAGCTGGAACCGTAAAGTATAGTTATTCATAACATGCATTTTACGGACTGATTTAACCTTCATCTTAGCCATAGAACAATGCAATTAATGCGCCATTCCTAAAGACATTCAGGTGAAAAAATATCCCAAAACTCGCTAAATTTATCTACTTTCAAGCCGTTATATTTATCTGTTGTAACTCCTAGAGCAGCAACCCTACTATATTATTGATAATACTAGGATTATCATGTAGCATACTCGAAGTTTATGAGCATACAGAAGCAAAGCAGGGTATCAAATTTGTGACTAATTCACTTGGTTTATCAACTAAGGTGGGTTCAGTGGCTTACCCCTCAGGACAAACAGATAACACAACTGACAAGAAGCGTCATATTCTTGTTGTTGAAGACATGGACAATGCCTCGTTCATGGAAACTATCTTGTCCCACTGCGGTATTAATCAGTCAACACATTGTGCGAATGAAGAAGACGCTCTCACCGCTCTCAAAGAAAACACTAAAAACGGTATCAATAATATCGATTTGGTCATTATTGATTTCATGACATCAAACCTTGATGGATGGAATTTCTGCCAAACACTTTCTTGCAATTCGGTTTTCTCTGCCATTCCTATTTTAGTCATCGCTTCAAAAGTAGAATGGCAAGATGATATGGTTTCTACTTGTCTGAAAGCGGGTGCCAATGACGTTATATTCAAACCTTTACAAAAACCAGACCTATTGCCACGCTTGAACACCTTGCTAATGCTCAAATTCGAGCGTGACAAAAACAAAGAAAACGCGGATTCTCTTGAATGTGAATTAGCCGATAAAAAAATCATGGAAGCTCGACTCAAGTACCTGGTCAATCATGATGATCTTACTGGATTAACTAATCGCAGACGACTCGAGCAAGCAATTGAAGTCGCCCTGCTTCAATCTGAGCTAAATGGTAAAAAAAGTGCACTGATCTATCTAGACCTTGATCAATTTAAAGTAATCAATGATATTGAAGGCCATACAGCTGGCGATCAACTGCTTATCGATGTTGCTAATCTATTACGAAAACGCTGCGCATCTCATACTACAATTTCGCGCATCAGCTCAGATGAATTCACAATGCTGCTTGAAGGCGCCGATGAAATAGATGCCTTGACGTTGTCAGAATCACTCCGAACTGATCTAGAAAAATTAAATTTTTCCATCGGTGATAGGGAATACCATATTGGTGCCAGCATTGGCATCGCACTTATTCAGCCGCATGAAAAAATTAATGCCAGCGAAGCACTGGCTCGATCAGACCAGGCCTGTTATGAGGCAAAAAAGAAAGGTCGAAACAGAATTCATATTTACAATCATGACGACACCAATTTCAATTCCTTAAGAGATGATGCTTACTGGGTGCCACAAATTAGAAATGCATTGAGCAATTCATTGTTTGTATTTGTATTTCAACCTGTCATGGATATCGCAACTGGAGCCATTAACCGCTACGAAGCCTTGATACGAATGAAAGGCGACGACGAACAACTCATTGCACCCAATAATTTCATACCTGTTGCTGAACGAATGGGCTTGATCCATGACATAGATCTTTGGGTTGTCAGTCACGCCTTTGAGTCACTGCAAACTTTAACAGAAAAACAAAACAATATTTCACTGAACATCAATCTCTCAAGTCATGCATTTCAATCCACAGCGCTGCTGCCATTGGTTAAAAATCGAATTGAAACGACAGGAATAGATGCGAATCGAATTACCTTTGAAATCACTGAAACTGCAGCCGTTGCCAACTACGAAAAAACACGTGATATGGTAGAGAATCTCAAAAAACTCGGCTGCAGCATTGCTCTCGATGATTTTGGCTCAGGCTTTAACTCATTCAACCATCTCAAACAACTTCCCGTTGATTACATAAAAATTGACGGTGGTTTTATTACCAACTTAGCAAATGACCCTATTGATCAAACCTTTGTTAGGTCAATAACAGAAATTGCCCGATCTCTAAATAAGAAAACTGTCGCTGAATTCGTCGTCAACCAGGAAATCATGGATTTGCTCGTTGAATATGGCGTGGACTACGCCCAAGGCTATTACATCGGCAAGCCCGATGTCGATTTTTTAACTTAAAAACTTACTATTCTTTTAAGCCGCATCTGTTTCCATCATATATTTATTTTTTACGGGTAGCTTTTTTTCAGCTAGACCCGAAGATAAATCACCCTGGTTACTGCTCATATACATAGCATGAAGCAGTTCTGCTTCAGCTTGACTTAAACCATTTATATTAACCAACTGCTCAACGCTCGCACCATTTTTCAGTTGCTTAATGGCATAGGAGTATTCACGGCTTGGCTGATCTCTTGTATCAAGCACTTCCTGCCGCTCACCCACTCTACGTATTCTATTATCAAGCGCCACCAAACGTGCATCAATACCATGAGCACCAACACATAATGCTTTTGTATCATTTGCAAGATCTGAAACAAGCGTTTCCAACCTGGCTATTTTTTTACTGACACGAATATTATTATAAATAAATAAAAGTAGCAGCATAAAAACGCCAGCGGCAATCAACAACGCTGACAGCTGTTCATAATGTTCACTGATGTATTGATAAATAGTTATTATCATGGGCATCACGCTTTAAATAGCAGTGACCTCATCCCACTCTTCTGAAGTCAGCATTTTATTAACATCGACCAGAATAAGAAGATAATCTTTCTTGCTGTGAACACCTTGAATAAAACGAGAACTTTCTTCATTACCTACATTGGGTGCCGTGTCGATTTCCGACTCTTTCAAATAGACAACTTCTGTAACACAGTCAACCAGCATGCCAACAATGTTTTCACCTGCCTCAACAATGACAATTCGAGATGCGTCTTCAATACTTCCTGTAGACAAGCCAAAGCGTTTACGTGCATCAATAACTGTCACGACGTTACCGCGCAAATTGATAATACCAATCACATAATCTGGCGCGCCAGGTACCGGCGTAACTTCAGTCACTCTAAGAACTTCCATTACCTGCATCACAGGTATACCGTAGGTCTCATCATCTAATTTAAAAGTCACCCATTGAATAACTTTATCTTCTGAATTTTTTTCGTTCTCTGCCATGTTACTCTCCACTATCTTTACCCTGTAATTGCGTAAGGAATATCAGATTAACCCTGCAAACTGACACTGATACTATTAACATTTTTTAAGTACTTTTTAACTACGTGAAAGCAGTACATTTACACTGCTTACTCTACCCTATGTCAATATTTCGTCACCCACCTGACAAACTTAATCTAAAACCCCTTAATTAATAAATAAACAAACTAACATAGCCTTCACTCAGTCAAGAATATGCCGATTTATTTACCTACATTAGTTAAAGCATAATTTGTGCCATCATTCATCCTTTGCAGCTGAAATGATTTCGGAAACATCAAGCATAATGCTCATTTTTTTTGTATCAACGCCCAAATACCATGGCCTGTTTTTTCGCGTTTGACGCCATTTGATTTTTTTAGGCTCCACGTCAACAATATCAATCACATCATGACAAGCAAGTGCAGTTGCCCCATCACCTACCAGGATCATATTCAAATAATCAGCAACCTCATCATGACATTGATCACCCACATCTCCTTGATCAAGCAGATAACAGGTATCCAATACATTTATATTAATCCCATTGCGTCGAGCCATGCCCAAATAACAAGACTTGCCACCCATCATTTTAGTAAGCTTATCTGGCCATGACGATACCCCACGCAACTCTGCCATGGGTGCTAACATCGTCATATCGCCAACCTTAAATAACAAGGCCTTAAATATTCCACTATCAATCAGTGCATCTTTATCTTCACTGTCTGCTTCAAGCGACACTGCTTCAGATGCAATCAGCGCCTCATCAAGCTTATCAACACTGGTAGCTGGCGTTATAACTGGCTGCGTAGCACTGGCTTCCTCATCTACACATTCTACGGCAGGCACGTCACTGAGCAACGCATCTAAATAGTTATAAAGCTCACTATCAAGCTCGGCGTCTTTTACAATATTCTGCTTCATGCGCACGAAACTCTCTTTTCAAACACGGGCTGACTTAAACTCATTATGTATTTCAACAAATTATCATAGGCTATTGAACCACGAGATTTTGGAAATAGCATTGAAATAGGATAACCCGCCAAACTCGCTTCTCTAAATTTTGTGTCAACAGGAATAACGGAGTGCCACAACTCTCTGGCATATTCTTTATGCATTAAACTTAGCGCAGCTGCTGACACTTTTGTTCTACGATCATATAAAGTGGGAATAATAATGTAATTAACCTGAGACTTTCTGGAACGATTAATCATTGAAATTGTTCTAACCATGCGTTCAAGCCCCTTCAGCGCAAGGTATTCAGACTGCACTGGAATAACAAGGTAATCACAGGCCGCCAATGCATTTACCATCAATATTCCCAGCATTGGTGGACAGTCGAAAATAACATAATCGTAGTCATCTTCAACGCTCTTCACCGCATTTTTCAATACCAACCCTTTGCCATTATGCACACCCATTTTACGATCAAGTGTTGCCAACAACGTTGTTGAACAAACCAGGTCTATTCTGGGTATATTCGTAGATTTAATAATCGAGGAAATCTGACAATTCTCATCATTAAATAATGAATACACATTCTTATCAGCAGTTTCAGGATCAAATTTCAAATAACTCGTCAATGAGCCATGGGGGTCAATGTCAATCAACAACACCCGATACCCCTGAGCAGCAAGCAAACCACCCAGTGAAATAGCAGACGTGGTTTTCCCGACGCCTCCTTTTTGATTTGCTACGGCCCAAACATTCATTGTTCTTTACTTAAATCATTGAGTTCAATTGGGCTTGGTGACAAATCAAGCGGTCTGAATAATCTAATCGGCGCAGTAATATCACGAGACACCTCTGGGCGATTGCCATCTTCACCATGTAAATCATACCGGTAATACTTATTAATAAAGGCCTCATCAGGATCCACCGATAGCTCAACACTCTCTTGCTCTTCTTCAAATATGTTATTGTCTGAAAGCTCGCTGTCATCAGGTTGTCTTGCAGCACTTTCATTTGGTAAAAGGTCTTCTTTTAATACTTTAGCCACATCATTGTTGGCCATAATAATAATTGAAACACGTCTATTTAAAGCACGACCTTCCACGGTTGAGTTATCAGCAACCGGTCTATTTTGCGCATAGCCTACAGCCGTCATGCGATCTGAACTTACGTTAAACAATTCAAATAAGCGAACAACACTCGAAGCACGAGAAGATGAAAGCTCCCAGTTTGAGGGATAATAATCTGAGGTCATGTCTTGATTATCCGTATAACCTTCAACACGTATTGCATTTGGGAAACCACTCATAACCGTGGCTACTTCAGAGAGAACGGGTAAAATCTCTTTTTTCAACTTAGCTTGACCACTTCCAAACAAAACACTGCTGTTAATGACGATCTCTAACCAAAACTTACTTCTTCTCACATGAATCATGCCTAAAGAAATTAAATGCGACATCGCCAGCTCAACATCATCTTCTACTTTATCAAGAAATTTACGTGCACCAGGATCTTCATAATATTTACTTTCTTCTTCAAAATCCTTCTCTCCTTCTACAGAGCTGGCATCATCCATAAATGATCTTATTTTAGCCTTGGGCGTTTTTAATAACTGAGGACTCGACCTAAATTGAAGCTCAGTAATAACCGGTGACTTCGATGTTTTACCAAACTGGATTGGCTCCAGAGATTTTGGAGAAGATTGAAAGGCTGACATCAATGAATCAGAAAGTACTCTGTACTTACCTTCATTAACAGATGAAACGGCGTACATGACAACAAAAAAAGCAAACAGCAATGTAATGAAATCAGCGTAGGAAACTAACCAACGCTCATGATTTTCGTGTTCCTCTGCTTTCTTTTTTTTAGCCATTACTAATCAGCTTACATAACCTGTCAATTTAGTTTCAATATTCCTTGGGTTCTCACCCTCAGCAATTGAAATAATGCCAACAATAATCATTTCCCTAAACACAGCCTGGCCGTGAACTACTGACTTAATTTTATTGGCCATTGGCAGAAAAAATAGGTTGGCTAGACCAACACCGTAAATTGTCGCAATAAATGCTACAGCGATACCGCCACCCAATGCACTTGGGTCAGCAAGATTATTCATAACGTGAATCAAACCCATTACAGCGCCGATAATTCCGATTGTTGGCGAATAACCACCCAAACCTTCATACACCTTTGCCGCCTGAGTATCTTTGTATTCCTTTGCTTCTAGCTCAACATCTAGAATACTTCGAATAATGTCAGGTTCACTACCGTCTACAAGTAACTGCAAACCCTTTCTGGCAAAAAACTCAGGCTCACTTTCTGTCATTTCTTCAAGACCAAGCAAGCCTTCTTTTCTTGCGATATTGCTCCACTCCACAATTTTTTCAATGGTCTCTTTTTCATTATTTTTGGGTGGGAAAAGAACCCATACAGAAACTTTCAGGGATCTCATAAAAACATCCATTGGCGTTTGCACCATGACTGCACCCGCTGTTCCTCCCAGTACAATCAACATTGCGACTGATGAGGATAGTGCGGCTATATGCCCACCTTCTAGATAGTTGCCACCCAATATGGCGCCAAAAGAAAGAATCGTTCCGGCGATGGTAAGGATATCCATCGCTACTGACCTTTATTCAAAATGTTAGCGATATCATTGAGCGGTAAAACACGATCAACAATACCTTCGTTCGCCACTGCCATGGGCATGCCATAAATAACACTTGAATCTTTATCTTGTGCCCATATTCTTGCACCTAACTTGTGTATTCTCTTAGCACCTTCACAACCATCAGACCCCATACCGGTAAGAATAATTGTCAACACACTAGGGCAAAAATCACTTGCAATGGATTTTAAAGTAACATCGACACAAGGCTTATAAATATCATCTTTCTTAGCCGGCTTGATGCGAATACCTGGGTAAAGCCCGCCTTTATCGATAAGTAATTGGCAGCCGCCAGGTGCAACAAGCACTTGACCGGGCCTTAAGCTTTCGCCATTTTTCCCTTCTCTAATGCTTAATTTACTGACACCATCCATTCGTTCTGAAAACTGTTGCGTAAAGCTTGAAGGCATATGTTGAACGATAACAATAGGGAGAGGAAAATCAGCATCAATAAGCGGCAATACTTTTTGTAATGCGGCAGGACCACCCGTCGAAGTGCCGATAACGAGTAATTTATAATCGCGAATATTAAACGGGATAGAAGTTACTGTACTTTGAACTTCAACCGCTTCAAAACTCGAAGCCACATTAACTTTACTATCAATCTTTCCACGCGAGCCAAGCATTCTCACTCGGGCACATAATTTCCTCTTAGCCAGTTCAGTATCGGAGGAGATATCACTTAATGTTTTAGGTAAATAATCAAGTGCACCTGCTTCCAGAGCCTCAAACGTCGCGGCAGCACCTTTTGTTGTCAAAGATGAAAACATTAATATGGGTGTATTACTCGTTTCCATTATTTTTTTTACCGCAGAAATACCGTCCATCACAGGCATTTCAATGTCCATTGTTACAACATCAGGTGACAACTTCTCAACCTGCTTAACCCCTTCAAGGCCGTTCGATGCTGTACCAACCACTTCGAGATGGTGATCTGCCTCTAATATTTCAACAATTCTCTTTCTAAGAAATGATGAATCATCAACAACTAATACCCTTGTTTTTGCCACTACATTCAGATCCTGCTTGCATAGGAAGACATAAGTCCAGGCACATCGAGTATCAAAGAAATCTTTCCATTTCCAGTAATCGTTGCGCCTGCCAATCCTTTTGTTCCGTGTAAAAGAGCGCCGAGAGGTTTAATGACAACCTCTTCCTGTCCGAGTAATTTATCCACAATGAAACCGATGTATTTACCTGCAGCACTTACAACAACAACGTGCCCTTCGCCACTCTCATTTTCCGCCTGAGAGCCAGGCCCAATCAGCCACTCTCTCAAATGAAATATTGGCATCGCCTTATCGCGTATAATCACCACTTCCTGTCCATCAACAACTTTAGTATGGGATAAATCTAGATGAAAAATTTCTACAACACTGCCAAGTGGTAATGCGAATATTTGTTTATTGATCATCACCATCAAGGTCGGCATAATGGCCAGCGTCAAAGGCACTTTAATCTCAATCGTGCTTCCTTTCCCACGCTCAGAATCAATGATGATAGAACCGTTTAGCTGCGTAATTCTGGTTTTAACGACATCCATACCAACGCCTCTACCCGAAATATCCGAAATTTCTTCTTTGGTAGAAAAACCAGGCATAAAAATAAGGTTGTAACTTTCTCTCGGGGTAAGTCTGCCAGCAGCCTCTTTATCCAGAACACCTTTCTTTACCGCAATTCCCTGCAATAGTTTGGCATCCATCCCGGCACCGTCATCTTCTATTCTCAGCAGAATATGATCACCTTCCTGGACTGCGGAAAGCGTTACCGTTCCGCAACGTGGTTTCCCAGCTTTTTCTCTGTCATCTGGCATTTCAATACCATGATCAATTGAGTTCCTCACCAAATGCACCAGCGGGTCAGACAATGCTTCAACAAGGTTTTTATCAAGATCAGTATCTTCACCCATCATTTCAAGAGCTATTTCTTTATTAAGACTGCGTGATAAATCACGAACAACTCTAGGGAATCGACCAAAAACCTTTTTAATTGGTTGCATTCTGGTTTTCATCACAGCAGATTGAAGATCTGAAGTAACAAGATCCAGATTACTCACTGCAACAGACATCTCTTCGTCAGTGGTTGAAGCTTCAAGTGTGGCAAGTCTGTTTCTAACCAGCACAAGCTCTCCAACCAGATTCATTATGTCATCAAGTCGTGAAGTATCCACACGAACTGTGGTTTCTGCTGTTTGTTGTGCAACTTGCTTGGCAGGATTTTTTGCAGATTTTTCTTCTGGTTTTTTTACAGATTTTGGTTTTACTTTCTCAACCGCTTTGATTGTAGGCGACGCATCAGGCGCATTTACTTCAGATACTTTTTCCGCATTATCACCCTTACTACTGCCAGCTGAAATTTCAGCGCTGCCAGGTGATGCATTGCCATGTAAGTTATCAAGTAGCTTTTCAAAATCATCCTCGTCCATTTCTTCGTTATTTGATTTACTCGCGAAATTCTCAGAAGAAGGCTGCTTAGGTTCAGACCTCACCTCATCTTTTTCATCAGATTTACCGTGTAGCTGATCCAGTAGCGCCTCAAATTCATCATCCGTAATATCATCGTTATTTGATTTTTCAGTAGAACTGCTAGCAGACTCGCCAGCCACTGGCGCGTCATTTTCAATACCAGGTTGTTCTGTTACATCGGGTGTAGAAGCTGTCGTATCAACTGCTTCAACAGCAGATGCCTCTGCTTCATCGTCCATCAACCTTTCCAGGCTTTCTAATAATTCCTTTTCTGCATCATCAGGCTCAATACCCTGCTTGATTTCATCAAACATAGTATTCAACACGTCATGTACCTTTAAAATCACATCCATTAAGGATGACGTTACATTTTTATCGCCCTGTCGCAATGCATTAAACACATCCTCTGCGCGATGACACAATTCAACCAATGGCGTAATATTAATAAAGCCAGCACCACCTTTAATGGTATGAAAACCGCGGAATATTGCGTTCAGCAGTTCGCTATCATTTGGACTTGCTTCAAGCTGTATTAGCTGCTCGCCTAATTCTTCCAGAATTTCTCCTGCCTCAACAAGAAAGTCCTGTAAAATATCGTCACTCAGATCAATCGCCATTTTTAAAACCCCAGACTCGATAGAAGATCATCAACATCATCTTGATTTGTGAGCGATTCTTCGGTCTTTAAAGCAGGCACCTGCGGTCCTTCTAATATAGTGTCGCTTTTCTTGCTAGACTCTTCTGGTTTATTTGATTTATTAACATTTCCGGTTAAACTAATTACTCTAACCAAATCTGTTTCAACATCCTGCACCAAAGTAATTACTCTTTTTATTATTTGCCCTGTGATATCTTGATACCCTTGGGCCATCAAAACATCATTTAAGCGCTCTTTAATTTTTTCATAAACACTTTGCTCAGTGTCAAAATACTGCTTCACATCCTTTGCCAACGCTCGAAACTCATCCGCTGAAAGCTCTTTATTAGTAAATTTTTCCCAATCGTCAGAGAGCAACTTTGATTTACCAGAACGCTCTTCACACATAGGAGCTATTTCTTCAACTGCGCTCAATGTTTTATTTGCAGCATCTTCCGTCATCTCAAGAACGTAACTTAATCTCTCTTTTGCATCAGGTATTTCTGATTCGGCAAGCACTGTCATATGCGAATCGACTTCAAACCCTACCAAGGCATCGTGTAATTCTCGAGTAATTTTTCCAATCTCATTAAACATCTTTGGGTCAGAATATTTCACTAATGATTCGAGCACTTCTTGCGCACTCTCACTACTACCATCCTGCAAATGCTCAACCAATTGTGTAGCTTGTTCTAGCAAATCTTGCTGCTTATCATTTTCAGATGACATAATAATTCCTTTGTCTACTTAGCGGCATCGATCCGCTCGAATATTTTTGTAATCTTTTCTGATAGTGTCGCTGCGTTAAATGGCTTTACAATATAGCCATTCACACCTGCCTCAGCTGCCATAATAATTTGTTCTTTTTTTGATTCTGCCGTAACTAGCAAAACCGGTAATGTTTTCAAATTATCATCAACTCGCACCGCTTTAAGAAGATCAATACCCGTCATACCTGGCATATTCCAATCGGTTACTAAAAAGTCGTAACCGCCACCCTTCAAAATAGGTAGCGCAGTATTGCCATCATCTGCTTCATGGGTATTATTAAAACCAAGGTCTCTGAGTAGATTCTTGATTATTCGTCTCATTGTAGAAAAATCATCCACGATGAGAATTTTCATATTCTTATCCAAAACTAGCCTCCATAAATTCTTTTTATTCGTTCGAAACCCAATGACCCATTCTTGCCTGCAAACGAATCAAAGCCTGACTATGTATTTGACTTACTCTCGATTCACTCACTCCAATCACTGAGCCTATTTCCCTTAAATTAAGGTCTTCGTCATAATACAAGGTAAGTACTAAACGCTCTCTTTCTGGAAGACCGGCTATTTCTTCAGACAAATTCTGTTTAAAATTTTCCTTCTGTACACCCTCAAACGGACCCAGCTGACTTGTTGAGCCAGATGTAAATGAATCTTCATTCGTACCCATTTCTTCAAAACTCAACAATCTACAACCACTCGCATCCTGAAGCGTCTTGTGATATTCAGTGAGCGTCATATCGAGCTCATTTGCCACCTCATGATCTCTTGCATCACGCCCAGATGAATTCTCAATATTTCTAACCGCTTCAGCCACCATTCTGGATTTACGATGAACTGAGCGTGGCGCCCAATCGCCTTTTCGAATTTCATCCAACATCGTTCCTCTAATGCGAATACCTGCATAAGTTTCAAAGCTTGCACCCTGTTCAGCATCATAATTTCTTGCTGCTTCGAGCAAACCAATCATGCCTGATTGAATAAGATCATCAACCTGAACACTGGGTGGGAGTCGACTGATAATGTGATAAGCAATCCTTTTTACAAGGCCTGCATATTTTTCTACCAGCTCTTCTTTTACACCTTTTTCTGTACTTTTATACATTGCGAGATTATTCATACCATAGCTGCCATTTTTGAATTAATATTTCCGAACATTCGTTCAACAAAAAATTCTATATGCCCACTTGCGGAATCCGGTACCGGCCATTGATCAATCTTTTGAATAGCTTTTGTAAATGCCAGTGCGGAACGACTTCGTGGAAAACTGTTTACAACTGGTTTCTGCTTTTGAATAGCCTTCCTTAGATATTCATCATAGGGTATAGAACCCATATGATTTAATGTGACGTCAAGAAATTTGTCTGCCACTTTTAATAACTTCCTGTATAACTCATGCCCTTCTTGCGCGCTGCCAACCATATTGGTAATAACGCGAAAACGATTACAACTGTGCTCTTTGTTCAGTAATTTTATAAGTGCATAGGCGTCCGTTATCGACGCAGGCTCATCACATACCACAACTATAAGATCGTGCGAAGCGTTTGAAAATGAAACAACACTGTCAGATATTCCTGCTGCTGTATCAACAATTAGAATATCAGGCGTAAAACTTAAATCACTGAACGAACGAATTAATCCTGCATGCTCAGCTTTAGAAAGTTCTGACATGTTTTGAATACCTGATGAAGCAGGTATGATCTTCACACCTGACGGCCCTTCTATGAGAATATCTTCTAAACTACATTTACCATTAAGAACATGCGAGAGATTATATTTTGCCTTTAAGCCCAGCACTACATCAATGTTGGCCAGGCCAAGATCCGCATCCAACAACAATACTTTTTTACCACTGTTTGCCATCGTGCATGCAAGATTTGCTGAAATATTTGTTTTACCAACGCCACCCTTACCACTTGTCACTGTAATTACACGAACAGGTTTTGGTCGAACTGCCCTGCGCAGGCCTTCTGCCTGATCAATTCTCACGTTGTTAAAGGTATGCATGTGCTGCTACTCTCCCAAGTTTGTCATGGGAAATACTTCCCAATGCTTCTTTATATTTAGTCCCTAATGAAATACTTTTTGTTACCAGATCATGAGTATTCGCTGGATGAAGGTCTTCAGGCACTCTCTGTCCATCACTGACAAACGTCACTGGCATATTCTCTTCAATCATGACGCTTAACATCGAACCCAGTGACGTGCATTCATCGAGTTTCGTTACAATGCACTCTGAAGCTTTATAGCTGGAAAATCCGTTCACAATATCACGCAGTCCACTTAGCTGCGTGGTGCTGGATAGCACTAATGAGGTTTTAATATTGTAACCTTCCTGCTTCAGCATATTAATTTGTTCTGCTTGTTTTTTATCGTTCTGAGACATACCCGCAGTGTCAATGACGATAAACTGCTTACCCGACAGTTCAGACAAAACATTCTTCAAATCATGTTTATCCGTTGCTACTCTTACCGGGATATCTATAATACGGCCATAAATCTTAAGTTGTTCAAATGCTGCTACGCGGTAATTATCTATCGTAACCAACGCAACGTTTGAACGTCCATAATTAAGAGCATAACGTGCTGCCATTTTAGCAGCCGTTGTTGTTTTACCTACACCTGTAGGTCCCACCAGCGCAAGTATGCCGGCACGCCCTAAAACATTTTCATTGATAGTCGGAACAAGTCTTTCTAGAAGAGCTAATGCGTTACACCATAATGATTCGATATCACCTGTTTCACCAAGACGGTCAACAATAATCTTAAAAACCTCTTCACTAAATCCAGCATCGCTTAAACGTCGTAGCAACTCTGCTCTATCAGGTGAGTTTTTATTAATGCCAAACCAGGCCATGCCTGCCATGTGGCTTTCCATAATATTACGCAAAGATTTAACTTCATTACGCATATCAGAAATTGCCAGATCCTGGCACCAGATAGTATCTGTATTCAGTGTTTTATTTTTCTGAGGTTTAGCGGTATACGCCGACGGGGTTGCTCTATTATCCGCTTCGGTTGTGGACGATTGCTGTTCAGTAGCGATCATTGCGCTTGCCTTTTCAGCAACAAGCTCTGTGTCAGAGGCGCTATTAATGATCATATTTTCGTCGTAATCAATGGCGGCAACGATTTCAACCATCCCATTGACCTTCTTATTAGAAAGAATAACGGCATCTGAACCAAGGTCATCTCTAACCAGGCAAATTGCCTGTTTCATGTCCTGCGCTGAATATCGTTTTATTTTCATTTATCTTCCGCCGGATGCAATTTAGATGCTAAACAGTTTGCTGTTGTCCAACAGTCGCAACGACCTTAATCTTCTTATTATCGGGGATTTCGTAGTAAGACAATACATGCAAATCAGGAATAGAACTTTTAATAAATTTAGCAATGGTTTTTCTTAACACTCCAGGCACTAATAAAACCGGTGAGCTTCCTGTTATTTCCATTTTTTGTGCGCTCTCTAATAATGAAGTATGTAATCTGTCTGCCAAGCCGGGCTCTAAACCTACGCCATTTTGATCACCTAACTTCACTGAGTCTTGCAATAAGCGTTCCAAGTCATGATCCAATGCTATAACAGATAATTCATCATCTAAACCACTGATTCTTTGAACAATTAATCTCTTCAGCGCAACCCTTAAGATTTCTGTAAGTATGTCAGGATCTTGACACTGCGTACCTTCAACCGCCAGCGTTTCTACAATAGAGCGCATATCAACAATTGGAATGTTCTCTTCGAGTAGATTTCTAATAACTTTCTGAACCACTCCAAGCGGTAAAATTTCAGGCACAAACCCTTCGACAAGTTTAGGCGCTGACTTCTCAAGATTGTCGAGCAGCTGCTGAACCTCTTCTCTACCTAGCAATTCATGTGAATGTGTTTGAATAATTTGGCTTAAATGCGTCGCAATTACCGTGCTTGGATCTACCACCGTATAACCAAGTGACTGTGCATTATCCTTACTATTTTGATCTATCCACCAGGCTTCCATTCCAAATGCTGGATCCGTTGCTGCGATGCCATCCAATTTTCCGTATACCTGCCCGGGATTAATCGCGAGTACTTTCTCGGTATATATTTCACCTTCACCTACTGTTACGCCAAGTAACGTAATTTTGTAATTACTTGGGGAGAGATCAAGATTATCTCGAATATGTACAGGCGGTATAAGGAAACCAAGTTCCTGCGTTTGTTTCTTACGCACCGCTTTTATGCGCGCCATTAATTCACCACCCTGATTTTTATCCACTAAAGGGATCAATCGATAGCCCACCTCCATTCCTAGAGTATCTACAGAATGCACATCTTCCCAGCTGAGATCACGATCAGCGCTTTCAGTTTCACCTTCTGATGACTCCTCAATAGCATCCTCCTGTGCTTCACTTTCAGAGGCATTTTTATTAATAATAAAATAGGCTGCGCCACCAGTTGCCAGTGCAAGCGACAAAAACATAAGGTTAGGCATACCGGGAATAATCCCCATCATTGTCATAACAGCGGAAGTGACGATGAGCGCTCTTGGGTTTCCACACAATTGGGACACAATTTGTTGACCCATGTTCTGTTCACTTGAAACACGTGTCACCATAATCGCTGTTGCAGTAGACAGTAACAATGAAGGTATCTGCGCAACCAAACCATCACCAATAGTTAGAAGCGTATAATTCTCCACGGCCGCACTAAATCCCATATCATGCTGTACCATTCCAATCGATAAACCACCAATAATATTAATAAATAAGATCAATATACCGGCGACAGCATCACCTCTAACAAATTTACTAGCACCATCCATAGACCCATAAAAATCAGCCTCGGCGACAACATCTTCTCTGCGTCTTTTTGCTTCTTCAGAGTCAATAACACCCGCATTAAGATCCGCATCAATAGACATCTGCTTACCTGGCATCGAATCCAGTGTAAAGCGTGCGCTGACTTCAGATATTCTTCCTGCACCTTTTGTTACAACAACAAAGTTAATAATTACAAGAATCGCAAAAACAACTAAACCAACTGCATAATTACCGCCAATAACAAAGTCACCAAACGCTTCAATAACATGACCCGCTGCGTCCGTGCCCGTGTGCCCTTCCAGCAAAACGATTCTTGTTGATGCGATATTGAGCGCAAGTCTCAACAAAGTTGCGAGCAGCAATACTGTAGGAAACGCAGCGAAATCCAGCGGTCTTTTTGAATACACCCCAGACAAGATAACAACCAGCGACAATGTAATATTGAATGTGAAAAATATATCCAGCATAAAAGGCGGCAATGGGACAACCAGCATCGCAAGCAACGCCACCAATATAATAGGCACACCCAACATGCCATTTCGAGAAATGTCTCTAAGAGGTATTATTCCTGTAGCCGCCATATTTTCCGCCTTATACGTTATTCTTTTTATTATTCGTGTCGTAATTCATCTGGCACGGGTAGATCATTCATGGAATGATCCTTTTTATTAGACCATGCACCTTTAGCCTTCAATTGATATACGTATGCCAATACCTGCGCTACAGCAAGAAATAGACCAGAAGGAATTTCTTTCTGTAAATCAGTACTAAAATAAATAGCTCTAGAAAGCGGTGGCGCAGAAACAATCGGTATATTATTCGCGTTTGCAACATTTCTAATCTGAAATGCAATCAGGTCTTTACCCTTCGCAACAACAACAGGCGCCTGAGTTTTATTCTGATCGTATTTAAGCGCAATTGAATAATGAGTAGGATTGGTAATAATGACATCAGCCTTAGGCACTTCTTCCATCATCCGGTGACGTGATAATTCACGTTGGCGTTCTTGTACTGCCCGCTTCATTTCCGGGCTACCTTCTGTCTGCTTCATTTCATCCTTGACTTCTTGACGTGTCATTTTCAGTTGCTTAGCGTGCTCCCATATTTGAAAGGGGACATCAATCAATGCGATGACAATGAGCGCACTACTGATAATCAACAATGACCAGGCCAGTTGCGATGACATGCTAATCATAGATTGCTGAACATCCAGCTTACCCACAGAGAATATTTCTTCAGCATTCGTCCAAATAAGTGTTGTAGCAACAGATAACACGACTAGAAACTTACCAAAAGCTTTAACCAGCTCCATTAGACCTTTGAGAGAAAATATTCTACCAACACCTTTAATAGGATCCATTTTCTCCCATTTAAAAGACATGGCTTTAAGGCTAAATGACCATCCACCTATGAGTAATGGTGAAAATATAGCAGCCATCAGCACCAAAATAATAAATGGCAATACTGAGTAAATAGCTTCTTCAAATGAAGACAGTAAGTTTCTCAACATATACCCTGTATCGAAAATAGCTTCACGATTAAGACTAAAACTATTCTCCATAATAGAAGACAAACCTTTTACAGTTACATCGCCGAGAAAAAGTATCGCCATCGATGAAACCATTAATACGATCATCGTTGATAACTCACGTGAGCGTACAACTTGTCCTTTCTCTCGCGCTTCACTTAGTCGTTTCGGCGTTGCCTCTTCGGTTCTTTCTTGAAAAGATTCTTCAGCCATGATTACATCCTAATTATATCGCCAACACTCAATATCGTTGAGTCTAGCAATTGGGTAAATTGAGGAAGAAACATTGGCAACGTGATAAAAATAAAAAACAAACCCAACATTAATGAAATAGGAAAACCTATAGTGAAAATATTTAACTGGGGAGCCGCTCTCATCATTACACCAAAAGCAACATTTACGATCAACAATGCACCTACAGCAGGAAGTGCGATCATGACTGCTCCTTTAAATATCCAGCTCGACCACTCAATTAGCTTCCATAGACCATCATTTGACAAACCATCGCCGCCAACGGGAATAGTAGAAAAACTTTCAACTAAAACACCTAACATAAGAAGATGTCCATTAAGCAGTAGAAAGACCAACGTAGCCAGGACAGTATAAAATTGACTGACAACAGGAATCGTCACGCCGTTAGCAGGATCCATCATTTGTGCAAAACCAAGCCCCATAGTTTGCCCAATCATATAGCCACCCGTTTCAAGAGCACTGAATATAATGCGAACTGAAAAACCGATTAAAAGTCCAATAAGAATTTGATTGGCTATTAAAACAACTGTTGAAATAGAAAATGGGTCAATAGTGTAATTATTGGGCAATCCTGGAACGATAATAGCGGTGATAAAAAGTGACAACCCTATTCTAGATGTCAGCGGTATTGTTTTACTATTAAATACAGGAAGAATTGAGACGAATGCAGCTATTCTAAAAAATACCAATAGATATGAGGCTATTATCTCACTTAGATATTCTCCACTAATAGTCATCTCAAAAGCACACTCAATTTAGCCTATCAATGCTGGAATACTTGTTATCAGCCTGTGTGTAAAATCGATAATCAGCCTTAACAACCAATTACCTGAAACAATCAATACTGCAAAAACAACAAATAATTTTGGTATAAAACTTAAAGTTTGTTCATTTATTTGTGTTGCTGCCTGGAACATACTTACCAATAAACCAACTCCAAGTGCAGGCAATAAAAGCAAAGCAATGATCACCAATGTAATTTGCAGTGCATTCTGGCCAATTGTAATTACTGATTCAGGTGTCATTTTATTTCCTTAGATAAAACTTGCTGCCAGTGTCCCCATTATTAACGCCCAACCGTCAACAAGAACAAACAACATAATCTTGAAAGGCAGTGAAATAATAAGTGGTGACAACATCATCATACCCATTGCCATCAACACACTAGCAACAACAAGATCAATAACTAAAAAGGGTATAAACAATAAAAAACCAATTTGGAATCCTGTTTTTAATTCACTTGTTACAAATGCAGGAACCAACAGCGTAAAAGGAATATCTTCATAAGACGTCACATCATATTGTCCTGATATATCTGAAAAAAGATTGATATCGCTTTCACGTGTTTGAGAAAGCATAAAGGTTCTAAATGGCAAAGATGCATTTTTTACTGCTTCCTGCATTGATATTTCTTCTTCCATGTATGGTTGAAGTGCTTCGTCATAAACACGCTCAAACACAGGTGCCATTATAAAAACCGTCAGAAACAAAGCCAGCCCGATTAATGTTTGTGTAGTAGGCGTTTGCGCTGTGCCAAGCGCCTGCCTTAAAATTGCAAGCACAATAATAATTCTTGTAAATGAAGTTAACATCATCAATGCAGCAGGCAATAACGTCAGAAACGTCATTAAAGCCATCACCTGAATACTCAATGAATATGACTGAGCGCCATCTGCCTCCGTTGTAACAGTTAATGCAGTTAAGCCAGTTTCAGAATAACCGGAAATCGGCATAAGCAGCGTGGCAATAAATATTAAAGTTTTTAACCACATCTCTTTGCTATTTCCTTTTTATATTTATCAAGAAAGCCGTTTTCTTTTTTTTCTTCACCATGAAGTTCAACAATATTTTTTTCCATTTTATGCAGCTTACGAATTACTCCAGGTGCCACACCAATTAATATTTGCTCCCCACCGGCTTCAAGCAATATAATTTTTTCTTTGGGACCAATCGATAATCCTGCAACCACTTTTATAGCACCGCCCATCTTTCCTGTGTAATTTCCAAACCTCTTAAACAGTGCATATAGAATAAAAATCAAAACAACAACTGCAAGAAGACCAGTTAATACCTGCATCACATTGCCAACAGAAATAGGCGAATATGGGATAGCGCTATTTATTATTTCTTCATCTTCGGCCAACACCTTAAAAGGAGCTAAAAAAAACATCACCGATATTGTTGTTGTTTTCATGGGTATAGTCTTAATTTATTTTAATTTTTTAATTCTTTCCGCAGGACTAATAATATCTGTAAGCCTGATACCAAACTTCTCGTTTACAACGACAACCTCACCATGTGCTACTAGCGTCCCATTTACGATTACATCCATTGGCTCGCCTGCAAGTCTATCTAGCTCGATAACAGAGCCCTGATTGAGCTTAAGAAGATTGCTGATGTTTATTTTTGTTCTACCAATTTCTACAGATGCTGTAACAGGAATATCAAGAATCATTTCCATGCTTGCAGCTGCATCTTGTGAGCTCTGGGATTCATCAACTAAATTATCAAAATCAGCTGCTGCAACATCAGCCTGTCCAGTAACATCATCCACGGTATCCTTTTGCTCAGCAAGAGCATCCGCCCAGTCATCACCAACGTTCTCTTCATCTGTTGTATCATTCATTATTCTCACCCTGAATATTTATCATTTTATTCACCGCTGACGTTTTAAGTCTTTCTGTTATCTTTATTGCACTTTGCCCATTGGATATTCCATATTGCCCTTTAAAAATAGGAATACCTTCTGCTGTCAACGTAACTGTTTCTTTAAGATCAATAGGAAAAATATCACCTTTTTTGAGATTATTTAACCGATCAATATCCATATGTACTTCAGCTAACACACTGCTCAATTCCAGTTCTGCATGCATCAATTCTTCACGCAATGAAATTGCCCAGCGCTCATCTACATCTGCAAGATCACTTTGTACCCCGGCATCCAAAAGATCGCGTATAGGCTCGATCATTGAATAAGGCATAGTAATGTGAATATCACCGCCACCGCCCTCTAGCTCTACATGCAAGGTTGTGACTACTACTACTTCACTAGGGCTTACAATATTTGCAAAGTGTGGGTTAACTTCCATGTTCTGAAATTCAAAATCCAGATCCATAACTGGCTTCCAGGCTTTCTTAAGATCAGCAAAAGATAAATCCAACATAATCTGAATAATTCTTTGTTCGGTGGGTGTAAACTCACGACCTTCTACCTTTGCATGAAATTTACCTTCACCACCAAAAAAATTATCAACCAAACTAAACACCATCTTGGGATCAAAAACGATCAATGATGTTCCTCGTAATGGTGGTATCTTCACTAGGTTGAGGCTAGCCGGAACAAATAGACTGTGCACATATTCAACAAACTTAAGCATCTGCACCCCACCTACCGATATCTCTGAATTTTTCCTCAACATATTGAATATGCTAATTCTTAGATACCGTGCAAAACGTTCATTAATCATCTCAAGGGTTGGTAGTCGCCCCCTAACAATTCTGTCTTGTGTTGCAAAATCATATCCGCGCGCCGATCCGTCATCAATTTCCTCTTCTTCAGTATCAACATCTCCTGCTGAAACACCATGAAGTAGAGCATCAATTTCGTCCTGTGTTAAAAGATCTTGTACAGCCATAATTACTGCATCACAAAACCGGTAAAATAAACTTCTTCAACACCTGGCCGACCTGTTTTCTCCTCTAATATCCCTCTAACCTCAGCCAGAGCATCATTAAGGAGCTTTTTCTTACCTGCAATACTCCTAATTACTTCTGAGTCAATATTGCTGAGCATCAAAATCAAATTATTACGAATAACGGGGGAATGTTTTTTTACATCTTCTATGACACTTTCTTCGTAGGCCAACACTTCAACTGTCACCTGTAGATAACGAATTTTTTGGCCATCGTAATAATTAACAATAAATGCTGGATCCAGAGCATAATAAAATGCTTCCTTCATATCTTCTTTACCGTGTCCATCATCCTCTTCTTGGTTTTTTTCTGCTTCACCGTGCCCATCATCAGCAGCAACTTCTTTATTATCACCACCACCGCTAGACATACCTCCTGTTAAAAACAAAGTCCCCCCAATGCTAGCTGCAATTAAAATGATCACAGATAAAACGATCACCAAAATTTTCATCAAGTTACCTTTCTTTTTCGGCGTTTTTTTTTCTTCATCTTCGAGTATTTCTTCGTCATCCTTTGCCATCGTATTACCTTCCAAATTGATCGTTATGGTAGACATGTATAAGCAATCAGCATGCCAACAGAAGCACCTTAAATTTAGCTAGAAAATTCAAATGGTTAGGAGCATGAAATATGCTGTGACGGGATATTGACACACAATTCCCTGTGTAAATGAAATGCCTGTCAATTATTTGCTAGAAATCACGCTAGTAACAACCGCACAGAAAATGCAAAAAAAAGAAGTAATGGGCTAGTTAGCTTTGTTATTTAATCAATGGGCCTGGTGAACAGACCCCGAATAAGCATCATGCAATATGAACAATCATAATTACACGACGATATTAGTCACACATAATAATCAATAGTGGATTCTGCCTGAATATTCACAGTGGTCGTAATCACCCCATCCGTATCTACTTCACCACCATCATCTAAAGCATAATTGCTCTGAAATTCGGAATTCAATTTTTCCTGATTGTTTTGATTATTATCAAACGAATCTTGGGAGACATCAGCATCACCTAGCTCTACTCCAGATTCCCCCAACATATCTCTAAGCCTGGGCATCGCCTGTTCCAGAGCCTCTCGTACCTGCGGAAACTGGGAAATGAATTGTACATTTGTCTGCTCATTCACCATTGATATTTTAATTTCAATGGGGCCTAAATTTTGTGGATTTATCTTTATTTCCGCATTTTGAATATTCTTGCCAACTAGATAACGTACTGAATTCGATAGCTCATCACCCCACACATTGCTGGTATAAGATGACGCTACAGTAACAACAGGCAGGCCTTTTGCACTCGATGCAGCATCGGTTTTCAACGCTGACGTGAGATTAATATTGGATAATGTTTCTTCTGCAATCATTATGGATTTAACATCTGTTTTTGATGCAATAAGGCTTTCAGCGATTTTAACCACCGGAGCAAGCACTGGAACAGAAACATTACTTTTATTTTGCAACAATGCCATCGGCGGTATCTCACGAACAACGTCCTGGCCAGTCAACGCTTCATTTCTAATTTGAAATTGCTTTGGAAACTCTGATTTCTGGCTTAAATCTAACTCAACACTTGTCTTAGATAGCGGAGTTTGTCCATCACGCTTTAAAGAGCTTTCTTTTTGATTTGCTGAATTTGATATCACAACCTCTAAACCTGACGGAGTTTTTTCAGTATTACTTATTTTAGAACTTCCCAGCTGCGACTCTTTTTTTGAAATCAGTTCATTAATATATAACTTCTCATCACCATCTATATCTGGCTCTATATCTGATTCTTTTATTTCAGCTGAAACTATAACATCCGCTAACTCACTTTTATCAAGCGGTAAATTATTGCCGTTTAACGGCAATAATTTACCTTGCTCTGAAGGCAATAACGTATCAGCAGCCAAGGCATCTTCCGCACTGTATGATTCAAGCGCTTGCTCCATTGTTTCTGAAAAAGCACCTTTATCAACAGAGGCATCAGCTAAACCTCCATTCCCCGGAGGCTTAGCAATACTTGTGGTAGATGCATCTGGTTTCGGTGAAACAGAAACAGGCTGTGACTGGAGTATATTTGCTGTCATGTTATAACCCTAAGCTAATTAATATACTTCATACTATGGCAAAATATGTGCCACATATTTTTCATTATTTTTTCCGCTGATAAAGCGTTTGAGAAATATCGTCACTCTCCTTTTGATCTTTTTTATTGCGTATATTTTTTTCACTGTCCAAGGCCTTATTGAAGAGATCATCTATTTTTTTAAAATAAACATGTTTTTCGATCCATTCTTTTTCAATGACATCCAATGATGCTAAACAAGATTCAACATTCTTATTTTGTTGCGCGATAACATTATCTAGCTTCGACATAAAGTTTTTAAAATTTATAAGGCTGTTTACATCCGTACCCAAGGCTGAATCCTGTTTGTGTTTTTCAAAATATTGCTGGCGATACTCTCCCAACTCTTCATGTTGCGTTTTATTATCAGCTAATATTTTTTTTATTTTCACCAACTCAGCAACGGCTACATCTTCTTCATGCTTTGCCAGCCTTACTATAGACTTTAATCTTTCAGATCGATTACGTTGCACCGATCACCCCTTCTGGTATGTTGTTGGTTGAACTGGCAATACTCGAAATTAAATGACATAAGTCTTGTATACTTTTATCCAAGGCAACGGGTTCGTTTATCCCCTGTTTAAGGTATGCCTCAATATGATGATGATGGTCTATAGCTTGATCTAACATATCGTTACTGCCTCTTGAATATGCTCCAACATTAATCAAGTCTTTATTCTTGTTATACAAGGAATACAAACCCTTAAGTCTATTTGCATCGCTTTGATGTGCTTCAGAAACAATATTATTCATTGAGCGGCTAATGGACGATTCAATATCAATAGCTGGATAGTGACCGGCCTCCGCCAGCTCTCTAGACAGCACAATATGACCATCCAGAATAGCTCTGGCTGCATCCGCAATCGGATCCTGCTGATCATCCCCTTCAGCAAGCACGGTATACAAGGCTGTTATCGAGCCACTTCCAGTCGTTGAGTTACCTGCCCGTTCAACCAGCTGAGGCAACTTAGAAAATACTGAAGGCGGATAGCCCTTGGTTGTTGGTGGTTCGCCTATAGCTAAACCAATCTCTCGTTGAGCTTGTGCAAAACGCGTCAATGAATCCATTAACAAGAGTACATTCAAACCCTTTTCTCTGAAATATTCGGCAATACTCGTAGCCAACATCGCACCATGCATACGTAGCATAGGAGGTGTATCCGCTGGCGATGCCACCACAACAGCATTACTCATGCCACCTTGACCAAGAATATTTTCTGTAAATTCTTTTACTTCGCGACCACGTTCACCAATCATTGCAACGACGGTAACATCCGCATCGGTATTCCTTGTCATCATTCCCAATAGAACACTTTTCCCGACGCCACTGCCCGCGAACAGTCCTAAACGTTGTCCTCGTGCAATGGTCAATAAACCATTTATCGCTCTAACCCCCACATTGAGTGGTTCTGTTATCGGGTGGCGAAGAATTGGATTCAGTGGCCTTGGCATTAACGAAACTGAATCACGAATATTTAACGCTCCTTTCCCATCTAAAGGCGTACCCGCCCCATCTACAACCCGGCCTAACAAGCCTTCTCCGACTGAGGCCACAAATGACTTTCCAGTTGTTGTAACTTTTGATCCCGGTTGTAAACCACGAATATCATTACTTGGCATCAAATATGTTTTATCATCCGAAAATCCTACAACCTCAGCTTCGATAGTTCTGGCATCCGCACGAATAAGACATCGATCACCAATTGCTGCCTGACACCCAACACTTTCCAGTGTTAAACCAATCATTCGTGTAATGCGTCCTTCAACAGCTAGGCGTGGTTTAGCTGGAATGCTGCGTTTCATTTCACTCAAACGGTCACGCCATTTATCATGATGTTTATTCAGATTCATCAGCCACCCTTGTTCCACCCAACATTTCAGCACTAATGGCAGCAACCTGAGCTTCTATTGTGGCATCAATAACGGATAACTCTGTTTCCAGCTTGCAACCACCTCGAGTAATAGAAGGATTTTCAATGTACTTGAATCCCGCCATTTCATCTTTGTGGTAAACCTCTTCAATTAATGAAATATCCTGAGGATTTAAATGTATGCGGATGGTTTGACTGTTTAATGGCAAGGCATCCAAAGCCGCCCTAACAACAGCAATGACCTGCCCAGGATCCGCTGCCAGCTCTCGTCTTAACAACTGCTTTGCAATTATAATGGCAAGCTGAGACAACTCATCAACAACTGCTTCATCCAACTCCGCTAGAGGTTCAGAAAGAAAATTAGCAACATTGTTAATATAATCAATCGATGATTTAATATTTTCCAAACCCTGCTGCCTGCCTTCTGCCAGGCCTTTTTCACGCCCTTCTTTGTAGGCTTGATTATAGATAGCCTCAACATCATCAGCAGTGGGTCTTGAAGATTTAAATTCTGGAAAAGCATGACTACTTATTGTTTCATCTACATCTGTCTCAGGAAAACTAGACATAATCATCACCACCGCCAGCACTTAATGAGAGTTCACCTGATTCTTCTAACCTTCTAGCAATAGACAAAATTTCTTTCTGCGATGCTTCTACATCGCTAAGTTTGACGGGACCACGGGCCTCAAGGTCATCGCGTAACATCTCAGAGGCACGTTTGGACATATTGGTGAATATTTTTTCTCGCATGTCATCATCAGAACCTTTCAAAGCGATAACCAATGTCTCAGAAGAAATTTCTCTAAGCAGCATCTGAATACCTTTATTTTCAACATTAGCCAGGTCATCAAAGACAAACATAAGGTCCTGTATGCTCTCTGCCATTTCATTATCTACTTCACTGATTGCATCAACGATTGTAGATTCAATGCTTGCGTCCATCAGGTTGAGAATATTGGCTGCCGCTTTAATACCACCAACAGATGATGATTTAAGATGCTCGCTGCCTGAAAATTGTTTTTCGATTACATTATTTAGCTCAAGTAAAGCCGCCGGCTGTAAACGATCAAGTGTAGAAATTCTCATAATTAAATCTGAACGTGTGTTTTCAGGCAACATGCTTAACACGTCTGCTGACAGATCACTATCAAGATACGACAATACAACTGCAATAATTTGTGGATGTTCAAGTCGTATTATTTCTGTGACTGCACGTGGGTCCATCCACTTAAGCTGCTCTAAACCCGAAACGTTTTCACCTAACAAAACACGATCAATAATACTTCCCGCTCTATCTTCACCTAACGCTTTAACCAGAACTGTTTTAAGGTAATCACTGGATCCCACACCCAAAGCAGTTTCATCACTTACTATCGTATTGAATTCCTCTATTACTTCGTGCACTTGTTCTTTTCTTATATTACTCAGCGCTGCCATGGCTGTGCTAATTTTATGAACTTCTTTAGGCCCAATATGTTGAAGAACAGCCGATGCAGCCTCTTCCCCTAGACTCATAAGAAATATGGCGGCCATATCAACACCGCTAACTCCACTCGGCGGATTATTTTCAGCCATCTGCAGACACCCAATTATTTACCACTTGCGCTGCCAGCTTTGGATCATCATTTGCGAGCTTCTTAGCATTAGTTAAAGATTCCTCTGCATGTTTATTAATAATATCCGCAGAAGGTTGGGAAATAGAAACTTGATCAGCTGACATCGGCATTCCAGCAGCGCCTGCCGAAGCACCACTTGTTGCTGTAGCAACCGCTTCACCCTTGGTCGCAAGATCCTTAAGCACCGGCTTGAGCACCCCAAAAATAAGCAGGAGAATCACAATGCCCGCACCCACTTGTTTTGCGAGTTCAATCATTCCAGGCTGTTCTAATAAGGATGGTTCAGGCAAAGGTTCTGGAGCAGGAGGAATGGAGAAAGTCTCATTAATCACATTCAGGGTATCACCTCTGGCTGCATCAAAACCTACCGCATCTTTGACCAGTCTAATAATTTTTAAAATCTTTTCTTCCGTAACAGGCGTTCTTGCTTCAGTACCATCCTCATTTATAGTGACATCATTATCAACAACTACCGCAATGGAGAGACGTTTTATTTGATCCGCACCGGCTTTTACATGGCTTATCGTTCTATCAAGCTCATAGTTTCGTATCGTACGTTTCGTATTATTCGAAGGTCCGCCTGATGAAGCATTCGCCGCTAAAGCATTATCGGGATTTTGATTAGACACACTTCCCGGAATCCCTCCGCTTGATTTTCCTTTTGAGCTTTCTTCTACCAGCTGTTCACTGCGAATCGCAGGCAAATCTGGGTTAAAACTTTCCCGTGTCTGCTCAGTAACAGTAAAATCTATATCTGCTGACACTTCAGCACGAATCGCACCTGCACCTAAAATAGGTGTCAACAAATTTTCGATTCTTTCTGAGTAATAAGCTTCAACTTTTTTTCTGTATTCGAAATGTGTTGAAGTTAACTGCATATTGCTTGATGAACCTGGCGTTCTAAGCAAACGCCCTTTAAAATCAATTACTGTTACGTCGTTGAAATCTAGTTCTGGGATACTCGCCGCTACCATATGGCTGATTGCAGAAACCTGCTCATCTATCAATGTCCGTCCCGGAAAAAGATCTACCGTAACTGAGGCGGATGGTTTCTTTTGTTTTCTTATAAATGCTGTTTTTTTAGGTATTGCCAAATGCACACGTGCATTGCGCACAGAATTTATTGACATAATTGTGCGCGACAACTCACCTTCCAAAGCTCTTTGATAACGGATGTTTTCCATAAAATGGCTAACACCAAACATGCTTCCTTCATCAAGCATTTCATAACCTGTACCAACACCGTTAGGCAATCCCTGTGAGGCCAAAAATATTCTTGCCTCATAAATATCAGCGGAACCAACCATAATGCCACCCGTCGCCTCTGACACTTTATAAGGAACACCTGAACCCTGCAGTGCTGTCGCTATCTGAGATGCATCTTTAGGATCAAGGTTGTTATAAAGCATCCTATAATCAGGCTCTTGAGACCAATCCACAACAGTAACGCCAATCGCCACACTGACAGCAATCCCTATCAACAGACCAAATTGTCGCAATATCGTAAGGCCATTGAAGCCTCTCGCCTGCGATGCGATTGTGCCTATATCAACAACAGCCATTTAATAATTCCTCTCTAATACAAAACTTCAAATATATTTTTAAATCGATTAGCATAATTATATTTGCATCCTAATTACATCCTGATATGCAGAAACCATCTTATTTCTAACTTGAATCATCGCCTGAAATGATATGCTTGCCTTCTGAGACGCAACCATAACCTGAGTTAAATCAACAGTTGGATCACCTAATTCAAAGGCCGTTTTTAGTTTCCCAGCTTCTTGTTGAGTTTCATTTACCTTATTAATGGCATCACTAAACACTTTTGAAAAACCTTCTTGATCACCGCCATCAATTTTATTTTCTACCCCTTGCGCCTGAGAACTTAGTTCTCGCATTTGGGCTAGAATATTACTGCTATCAATAGTATTCATGACATCACTCCCTCGTTTTTTATATCAACCTGGAATACTCATTCCCATATCACGCATTCGTGCAATTTTGTAGCGTAATGTCCTTTGACTGATACCTAATTTTGTTGAAGCATCTTTTCTGTTGCCACCAGTATTTTTCAAGACATCAATAATTAAACTGTATTCATTATTTTTTAATATTGAACCGGACGCTTGCTCATCCACACTAGTTACCTCGTCAACATTCTCACCCGTCTTCTCAAAGTCTATGTGTATATCATTAGCGTTAATCGTGCCGCTGGTGCAAAGTATCAGGGCTCTTTGTAAGACATTATCCAGTTCTCTAACATTACCAGGCCACGTATATTTACTTAGAATATAAACAGCCTCCTGAGAAAGAACAGGCGTAGGCAATGCACAATCACCTGCTCTTTTACTTAAAATATTTAACACCAGATTCTCAATATCTTCTGATCGTTCCCGCAAAGGGGGAATGCATAAAGGAAAAACGTTTAATCTGTAATATAAATCTTCACGAAAACGTCCATTCTCTATTTCCTGCTTCATGTTTCTATTTGAAGTCGCTATTACTCTGACATTCAATGGAATCGTTTTCTTTCCACCAATCCGTTCTACTTCCCGTTCCTGTAATACACGAAGTAACTTTGCTTGCAAAGACAGGTCCATTTCCGAAACTTCATCCAGCAAAAGTGTTCCTCCCTGAGCCAACTCAAATTTACCTGGACTGGATTGATAGGCACCTGTAAAAGCACCCTTTTCATAACCAAACAGTGTTGACTCCAACATATTGTCAGGAATTGCAGCACAATTAATCGCCACAAAAGGTTTTTTGTTTCGCAGTGAAGAGTCATGAATAAAACGTGATACCACCTCCTTACCCGTACCACTTTCACCTACCAACATTACTGTTGCTTCAGTTTTTGCTACCCTTTTTGCCATCGACAAAACTTCATTCATTTGAGCATTTTTAGAAGTAAGCACAACAGCATTCTCTTCTTCATACCTGATATGCTGTTTCACTAATCCTATTAGCGTTTCATTTTCAAATGGCTTTGCAATATAGTCTGAAGCACCATTTAAAATAGAACCAACGGCATTCTTAATCGAACCGTAGGCTGTCATCATCAACACGGGCAAACTCGAATCAATGCTTTTTATTTTTTTAAGCAGTTCGTTTCCATCCATAGGCTCCATTTGAACATCACTAATGACGATGCCCAGTGTTTTTTTAGAAGCAATATCCAGTGCTTTTACACCATTATCAGCAGTAATCACTTCAAAATTCGACAATAGAAGTATGTCTTTTATTGCTTCACATAAAGCCCTGTCATCTTCTACTACAAGAACAGTACCGAAACTCATAATTACCTCATTTAACAAAATTTATTGGTTTATAAAACAGTGAAATCATGCTTATTTCATGCCGCATTTAATTTCAATTATTATTTTTTACGGGAAGAACAATGTGAATTTGAGTACCATTACTTTCCGGAGACTCGGCCCATACTTCACCGTCATGGGCATTTACAACGGCTTTAACAACAGCCAGCCCCAGACCTGTGCCCTGTTTTTTGGTTGTAAAAAATGGCTCAAATAAAATATTTAAGGCATCCTTAGGTACACCTATTCCGTTATCAGACACCGTAATTTTTACTGAATGCTGCTCACCAGACACTTTCATATCCGACAGACTAATTGCTACGTTACTTTTTAAAATAGTCGAACCGTCGCGATGATCGCCTACTGAATCAGCATTACACTCATGATCTTGCTCTCTTTTTCGTGAGGAGTCACATGCCTGAATAGCATTCATAACAAGGTTAGTGAAAACACCTTTTAACGCATCTTTATTGCCAACGAAATCATTGGTAGAGGAATGATTGCTTATGCTGAAGTTGCATGCATTTTCTTTTAGAAAGGGCGTAATATCTTTTTGTACCTCATCGAACATAACATTGATATTGAATTCATCTGTCCCTTTTTGCCCTCCTCCGGCATAAATCAACATGTCATTAATTAGTCTTTTTAAATGCCCAAGACTTGAAACCACATTAGCGGAAATACGTTTTCGATTTGTTTCATCTAGGTTTTCTTGATCTCTAATATGCGTGGCATATAAAAGAGCCGTTGATAAAGGTGTTCTAAGCTGGTGAGCTAGTGAAGCGACCATTTGCCCCATCGAGGTCAATCGCTCACATCGATGACGCATTTCAATAAATTCATGGAGACCTGTTATTTCATTTAAAACAACAAGCTGTCCGGGTTTGTAGCCAAGTGGTTTTGTAGTGACATTTAATAGACGCCCATCATTCAACGCTACCAGACCACCTACTGAAACAGGGCTAAACTCACGAGCAATGATGTCCCGCCAAAGATCACCCAGCTGCATACCTCCCAACAAGTTGCTAGCCGACAAGTTACTGCGTGCGATACGCCCACATTCATCTAGAATCACCACGGCATCAGACAGCAGCTCAAATATCTGCTGAAATTCTTCAACGGTATTGTTTTGAATTGAAGGTGATTGCGGCGCTACTTTTTGATGACGCACCCAATTGGAATGATCGCTACGATCAGTTTTAGTTACAACAGTCTTGGAAGTGATAGAGAGTTGATCTCTATCTTCTGCGGAATGACGTACCTTTCCGTGTAGATCCTCAGTGGATATTTCAAGCTGATTCATTCAGTCACTAACCTCTTCCTAATAAACCGAGTGTTAAATACATACTCTCGGAATAGAGCAAGAAACGTGCCTAAATTAGCTTTCCTTAAATATCAATGAGTTAAAATGCCAACATATCTAAGATGTCAATGTTACGACACTTCGTTTGTCCGTTGCAGACCATATTTGCGTAACTTTTCGACTAATGTTGTTCTTCTTAACTTGAGACGATTTGCAGCGTGAGCCACAACGCCACCTGCATCCTCCATTGCCTGCTTAATAAGATTACACTCAAGATCAGTCAAATGCTGTTTGAGATCAATTCCCTCACGAGGTAATCGCGGCATATCAAAAGGATCAAATGCAATTATTTCGGGCATGGATGATACGCTGTTATCAGAAATTTCTACGGGATCTGTTTGAAATTTATCCGGCAAGTCATGTATATCAACAACCCCAAACGGGTACATAATAACGAGGCGTTCCATCAGATTAGCCAATTCTCTGACATTTCCCGGCCAATGATATTGGCACAAAGCTGAAATAGCAGCTTGCGTCAAACGAATGGAGCCTCTGTTTGCACACTCCAAACGCGTCAACAACTCATTAACTAACAAAGAAATGTCCTCGATTCGATCGCGCAATGGTGGCATTTCTATAGGAAAAACATTCAATCTATAAAATAAATCCTCACGAAACTTCCCATCTTCAATGGCTTTTTCAAGGTTGCGATGTGTCGCAGCAATGATGCGAACATCTGTTGTCATGATCTTATTACTGCCGACTCGTGAGAAATTTCGCTCTTGAAGCACACGTAACAATTTGACCTGCATATGCATTGTCATATCGCCGATTTCATCGAGAAACAGCGTGCCACCTTCAGCCATCTCGAAACGACCATGGCGTGTCGAAATAGCACCGGTAAACGCACCTTTCTCATGACCAAACAGCTCGCTTTCTAACAAGTCTGCTGGAATCGCACCACAGTTAATAGGCACAAAAGCCTTGTCACGGCGCTCGGAGTTATAGTGAATGTTGCGCGCGACAACTTCCTTTCCGGTACCCGACTCACCAAGAATCAATGCTGTCGCATTCGATGCTGATACTTGCTCAATTTGCTTGCGAACTGTTTTTACACCACGGCTATTTCCAACCAAACTACGGAAAAGTTCAGGTGAATAAGCACCTTTAGGCCGATCATGGCTCTGACGAAAAACCAATGCTTGCTGCAGTGTATCGTTGAGCTTTTGATATTTGAGAGGAAATGTTAATACTTTTAGAATATGCCCCATCACTTCTGGCGATGCCGAATAAATATTTTTTTCACGTGAAATTAAAATTAAAGGCAAACCTTCATCATGCGCTTTTAACTCGCGGGTTAAAGCTACCAGCTTTTCACTTAGTGAGTCAGCAATCAAAACTGCAGCAAACTCCTCAGATTTTGCCAAATGTGTTTTCCAGTTATCCTCCTCAGAAAATATCACGGTTTCGCACTCAATAAATTCAAGCAAGGTTTTTAGCTCACTAAATTCATCATGTTCCGAATTGATAACCAGCACTGAATTCATTCAAACTCCCTCATAATTATTCGCTCTATTTTAAACCCCAAATAACTGCATGGCCTTCTATAGCCTTTATATATAGCCCGCAAACACAGTTACTTTTTTGAGATTTAAAGCACATAGGTATAGAAACGTCAATTTCATGACACCATTATCATGAATGACAAGGTGCCTTGTCAATGGTAGCCTTTTTTAAAAACCCTTAAATTTTCCAACCCACTAATTTCTTTATAAAAAAACAGCAGAATGACAGGAAAATACTAGGCCGAGCAAAGATCATATCACCAAGCATCATGTCTTTTAGACTGAGCCACCTTACGCCGATGTTGACGAAAAATCATCTTTTCTAACAAATCTCGGTTGGGTACGCTAGACAGCTCAAATTTAATCATCACTTTAGTTTTATCTTGAGTCTTCTCGTGCTCTATCACTTGACCATATATAAGCAGCGGCCTAGGCAAGCGGTGATGAAGAAAAACTTCAAGAATAATCATCTGATTAATTTCCGGCAAGGTCTGCTTGCACAGCCATTGAACACTATCTGAAGTAATAGTTACCGGAACAGATTCCGGTAACTTTCGCTGCTCTCGCAAAAGTTCTGAAACCAAATCTAGCAGCATGTTTAATTTCAAATCCAGCTGAGTAAGTTCAGATGAATAGTTTTCAGCATCATCATCAACAGGCGATTCAAAATGAAGTTTTTCTAACGTTGCAACCGATTGCAAAACTTCTTCATTACCGTGAATTAAATGCTTTAGCCTAGCATCATCAATAGGGTCTTCCACGCAGCGCCAAGCCACTGGAATATAATCCTCAAAAGACAGGTTCTTTCCTAAATGCTCTGGGCTTTCAATTTCCATAGATTGGAAAGATACATAAAAGCTTTCACTGACACAAGTTAAGTGGACACCTCAAAGTTGAAACTATAGCGTAAGTGTAAATTCTGTAGCACTTTACTCAACTTTAAAAGAAGCTAAAAGAGGAAGAAAAAACTGCTTAATCAGGTCAATCCCATGTTCTGTAGCAGCCAGGATTATAAAAAATCCGATGAGGTGTAACTGAAAGACTTGCATGCCAAAATTGGCGAATTGGCGCTGGAGAATGATTTTTTAGCAAAAGCGCTCGGTAGCTGAGCATGACAAAGCGCAAGAAGAAGCTGGGACGGTAGCACAAAATCTACCCTTATTTATTGCGAGAAATGAACATCGATCAAATGAACCAATTTTGAGTACTGATATTACGTACATGCCAATGCGCAAAGACTTTTTGTATTTGGCGGCGGTGATAGGCTCGCACTCCTGAAGGTATTGAGCGGGTGTTTATTCAACAGTCTAGATACAGCGCCTTGCATTGAAACACTAGAAAATATGTTCATTTGGTAAACTTTGCATTCAACTTATAGAACAGTAACTAGTTTATTTGTTACCGACGTCATCATTACTCGCTCACTTTTTACCGAAATTCCACTTAACTACGGCTGAACCAGCTGAAACTCTTCAAGACAAATATACCCTTCATTAATAGCCACTATAATTTCATTGGAAGAAGAACGTAACAACGCTCCCACCCGATGGTGATGCTTTTCTTCCCATGCAGTGAAGTGAAACACTAAAAGTTTTTGAAAAATTCCTTTAGCCGTTCTAATCATGGCAAAGGTACCAAAACGCCCAAAAGCGTTCCCTTTTAAGTTAAGGTCTTTGGCAGTATCGTGCCAGCTTAGGCTCCGCATATCATCGTTAGGTGCTGGATACGACGATGCTTGGCTATGGTCTTGCGGTATTGCAGCTGCCCAATAGTGCTTGATATTACTTACAACAGTGGATATAGCCTCTGGTGCATGAATAGCGATTTTTGCCGACAGCGTTTCAATGCTAGTGCTTTCGTTTATCGTGATGGCTTGTTGAAATAAAATATCGCCCGAATCATACGTAGGCGCTAATTTATGAAGGGTAAATCCGGCTGCTTGCTGATCTTCCATAATTATATAAGAGAGGGGCATAATACCGCGCCCGCGAGGCAGGAGGGCAGGATGATGATTTATGCCAAACACGCCTTCAGGTAGAGGTGGGATTTTATACAGATACCCGGCGCATACAAACATATCACACCCTTGTTTCACTAGGTCGTTAATATGTTGAGGTTCAATTTTGGCATCAGTGATAGGAATGCCAAGGCTATCTGCAAATGCGAACATTTGCGTATTAAAAGAAAAACATCCATCACATGGAAAGGTGAACATATGTAAAATATCATGCCCGTCTTCTTTTAAGCGCTCGGCGATATCAAGTGTATAGTCATACCCAATAAAAGTTATCTTCATAAGGTATAATGTGTCAGATATTCGCAGAGGTAGTCAAGAAGTACTGTTACAGTGAAAAAGCACAACCGAGATAATTGTGGTAGCTGTGACAGGCTAGCTTACCCTCAAACAGGTGCTATATTTTCAAGCCAGCGAACTGTACGCGTGGGTGGCCGTTTTTCCTTTGCTTAGACGTGAAATCTTTTCTTGGCATACTTTCTTTTCATTCTCACATGAACACTGAACTTTATTTTCAATCACCAGCAATTCATGAAGAAAGCCAACTCCAATACTCTCAAGGCCTTCTTGTGACGTGCAAATAAGAGTAAGCTCTACGAACAAAGGACGTCGTTTAAGCTCAATATCAACAAGGTCATCCCAACACTCATTATTACAACAATCTAACATTTCATGACTCAAAGACATTATTCTATCCAATAAGGGCTGCAAGTCTGTAAGTGGGTTGTTTTTAACGTCTACTTGCATTCAATTACACAGCCTGTTTTGTTTCCGCATCAGGCGAGATAGCATCCCAAGCACTCTTAATCTCAGATATAAGGCTAGCGACCTCATCAAGCATCGTCAGGTCAGATTTAATATTCGCCTCAAGAAGTCTTCGCTCCATATAATCGTAAAGATCATTTAAGTTTTTTGAAATTTCCCCGCCCTCTTCATGATTAAGACTGGCACGCAGCCCATTGATAATCGATATCGCCATGCTGACATTTTCACCTTTTCCTGCAATATGGTTGTTAGCCATACATGTTTTGGCTGTAGCAATTTTTGTCAAACAGCCCTCCATCAACATTTGAATCAGGCGATGCGAACTGGCGCTTTCAATCTCACTTTGCAAGCTTAACTTTCTGTTTTCCTGATACTGCAAAGCGCCCTGCTCGGACTTCGAATATGTCATTTAAAAATACCTCCTGTCATCCCTAACATGAATAACATCTAATTTTATAAGCATTATTTAATCCCTGCACCTGCTGCAAGTTCATTAAGGTTTGCTAGCTGCGTTGTCAAAAAATTACTGGTAGCATTTGATTGACTAATTAAAATATCAAGTGCTGAAAATTGGTTTCTTAGACGCTCTTCTATGGTTATAAGTCTTCTAGCAAGGACTTCTCTGTCATCCTGAATACCATCAATAACTTTTTGAACACCTTCAATTCGATCTGAAAGAATATTTCCATCAAGAAGAGAATTAACATAGCTATTAAGTTGATCTGCAACCCCTCGCGAAAAACCAACCGAACCGCGCGCGCCTATTACACCACCTTCTATTTCGATTTCAAGCCCCTTGGCATTACCGGATCCCGTCAATACTCGCCCATCACCTGTGGCTGCCTGGCCACCGATGGAGCCCTGAACATCGGTTCCATCGACGCTATTTAACAATATGCTGAAACCTAGCTCAGCCGCCATATTGGTATCAGCAAAATCAAAAGACACCTTAGAAGGAGAACCGTACCGTTTTGAAGTTATCGTAAATCGATCATTCGTTGAATCAAAAGAAACATCGACTGAAACACCTGATCCTACCAAAGCACTGTCTGCATTAATACGTGTTTTAATTTCAGCAGCTAATCCACTGGCCGTGGTATAACTGTTTTGAGATAAGTTAATTAGGCCTGAAGCAACACCATCGACAGATATACGCAAAGCATCATTATTCGCATCAACAACAAAAGCACTGGTGAATATACCAGACCCATCATCGGCTAATGATGCGGTGGTAGATCCTACCAATGAACCTTGTGTAGCCAAGGCCGTAATATTTACATCATAAGACCCTTCAACAGTATCGAGTGTCGACGCTGTATATTTAATTAGAGAATCAGTGGGGCGACCGACAACCGCAAATAAATCTGCGATATCATCAAAATTATTATCCAGAGCAGTCTGGAACTTTGCGCTATCTAACTTAAGCGTGCCATCACTCTGAGTCGTAATACCTAGCCCAGCTAAAGTAGAAAAAGGTCCACTCAGGTTTGGCACAACCGTGTTAATATTACGTCGAATTTGAGTGGCAATATTTCGTGCACCACTGTCACCATTAAGAATACCCGCTGTATTTGTATCTGGATCGTAGCTCGTTAAATCATTAATTGTTTTTACAAGAGCATTATAACTACTGATAAAATCATTCACTTCAGTAGTAACACCATCATCATTATTTGCCACATCAAGTGTTCCAGATTGAACACCAACCAAGCCCAAAGTAACACCTTCCACCGCACCGGAAATAGTATTTGTTGACCCAGTAATTGTGACACCATCTATAATAACAGTAGAATCCTGAGCGGCTACACTCTCAGACATTTGTGTTGCAGAAGCATTATAAGCAAGCCTTGATAAACCTAAGTTGTCTATATTATCTCCATCACCGGTATCCGTGACGGTAACTTCCAAACTGTTCTTTGCCCCGGTATCTTCTGATGTCAGAGACAATAAATAACCAGCACCGTTATTAATAAGACTCGCTCTAACTCCAATACTTGCGCTATTAATAGCATCGCGCACACCTTCAAGGCTGTTATTGCTTGAATCAATGGTGATTGAATAGGTTCCTTTATCTGTATTCTGCACAAACGATCCAACCGGACCCGTACCAAAACGAATAGACAAAGAACCCGTGCCAACCGTATCCGTTTTATTTGCAAAAGGAGTAGAAATATCTGTAACCAATGTTTGAGCCTTGGCTAGCGCTGTCACGTTAAGATTATATAAACCTGCCGCAGCACCACTTGTGGTAGTAGTTGTAAACGCATCCGTATTGGTTGAGGTTGCAGTGCGCCCTTGGAAAGTATCAAGATTTGATAACTTATCCATTTTGGCTTGCAAATTTGACAATGCACCCTTCAATGAACCCAAACCAGAAACCTTGGCAAGCAGTCGAGCTTCATTACGATCCAGCCGATTAACAATCGGCTTCTCTTCAGCTGCAACAAGCTGAGTCACCAGACTGTTTACATCAAGTCCAGAGCCTACGCCAGGCGATGAAATTCCCATAATTGCACCTAATCAATTTCACAAAAAACTAGATTTTGGTCGAAACCAAATCATTAAATGATAGCCGTTACGCTTTAACCCTCAACAAGACGCCATCATTATTTTTTATCGCACGCGCCAGACCCAAGGCTTCTTCGGAAGGAATCTTTCGAATAACCTTCTCTGTCTCCGAGTCATACACCGTAATAATGGTTTTATTTAAATCTTTGTCTATGGAAAACTCAAGGTCACGACTGATAGTTTGAGCCTGCTGAACATACTCAGAAACAATGCGTTCTTTTTCTGCATCAATAACTTCACTACTAGCTATTTCTGCTTTTTCAAGACGCGAAGTTTTTTCAGTTTCACTTACAGCAGGATAGCGTTCTTTCAATGATATTGTGCCTGATGATACCGGCTGTGAGGCCGCATTAGTCGGGCTTGAGGCACTTACCACATCTGTTGTAACCCTAATTGGTATATCATTAGACATGATGATCACTCCATTTAAATCTTATTAAGATGGGTCGGAGAGAGGATAGCCTTTCTCCGACCCATTTTTTACTTTTACTGAAGCAAACTCAATGCCAACTGTGGCAAGGAGTTAGCTTGAGACAGGATTGATACACCAGCCTGTTGCAGAATCTGATTACGTGTTAACGCAGCAGTTTCCGCAGCAAAATCAGCATCCTGAATACGTCCACGTGCAGCGCTAAGGTTCTCAGAAGTAGACGTCAAACTTGCAATGGTTGATTCAAAACGGTTCTGAACCGCACCCAAAGTTGCCCTTTGGCTACTAATAACATCTAGTGCCGTATCAAGCGTTTGCAGTGCAGAAGTTGAATTCGCAGCAGTTGACAGGAGTACGTTTGACAGTGCTGTGGAAGTAGCAACTGGCTGTGAACCTGCGTTAAAACCAATTTCTGCTACCGCACCCGAAGCGCCATCTGCAAGAGTAATAGAGTTTGAGCTGGTGATCGAAACCTGGCCACGAACAGTGAAAGATGACGCTTCGTTATCTGTAGCATCAAATACAATATCAACGGCCCCCGTTACATCTGCGGTCGTCGCATTAGATGCTGCGGCAAAGATATTCTGAGCAGTAACTGAAGCAGCACCACCCGCTGCCTGCGTAAGCTGAATATTACGGCCATCAGCAGCAGTCAGAATAAACTGATTGCTGGCATTCAAAGAGGCTGTTACACCTGTCTGGTTTTGGACATTATTGATAGCGGTCTGTAATGCGGCATCAGTGTCGCCACCCAAAACGCTAACAGCACCGATATCAACACCGTTAATGCTTAAACCCGTTGAAATCAAAGACCCAGCAGTAACCGCACCCAGATTAACCGTATTCGCCTCTGCAGAAGCAGTTACACCTGTCACAGATGAGTTAATAGCATTGGCTATCGCAATAGCACTCTGACTTGACAAGTCACTGGACACACCATCGGCAGTAGGCGCCGCTACAGCTGTACCATTAACAGTCATTTCACCCACTTCTAACTGTGCTGAATCACCCGCTGCACCGCCAGTTGCAAAGGTAACATTACTAATACCACGACCGGTTGCATCATTCTCAGCACTTGTAACGGTTGCAAAAGCACCCAGTGAAGAGGTTCTGGCTGAAGACATTGAAACAGAAATTGTTTCATTTGCATTGGCACCCACCTGAAAAGCCTGAGCTGTAAAAGAACCGTCAAATAGTGCCCTGCCATTAAATGTTGTCTGTGTAGCTACACGGTCAATTTCTGATATCAGCTGCTGCGCTTCATTATTCAGTGCTGCTCTATCAGAAGCACTGTTTGTTGCATTTGCAGACTGTATGGCCAGCTCACGAATACGCTGCAAGTTATTGGTAACCTCACTTAATGCACCCTCAGCAGTCTGCGCGAGTGAAATACCATCATTTGCATTTCGTGCTGCTTGATTGAGACCACGGATTTGAGTTGTAAAACGTTCTGAAATAGCGAGACCCGCTGCATCATCCTTTGCACTGTTGATGCGCAGGCCAGATGATAAACGTTCTAATGAGACACTTAATGCACTCTGTGAGTTAGACAGATTTCTTTGCGCATTCAATGATGCGATATTGGTATTAATTGATAAACCCATTTTAATTCTCCTTCTACACAGGCATGTTGCCTGGTGAGGTTTGTCTTTAGTGGATATGCTTTAAATTTCAGCATTCACCACTTCCGACCAATTTAACGGCCAAGATGAAAGGAAACTTTAACTATGTGATGATTATTTTATAGGTAGGACATGGGAAAGAGTTCGTTATATCAAAAAACATTTAAACCGCTGATATCACAGGAATAATGGCAACATTATAGATAGTTAAACAAAGATAAACCTTGAATTCTTAAATATGATTGTTGTGCTGCTTCCAAACCTACTTTTTGAAGATTTAACTGCGTTATCGCCTCAGCATAATCAAGGTCATTTAACTCAGAAAGATCTTTTTTCAATTGAATATCCTGACTTTCATTGAGCTGCCTTTGCGAATCAATAGCGCTCAAACGCGCACCCGCCTTTGAGCGAACATTTATTAAGCTTTCCATTGCTTGATCAATATCACTTAAAAAACGATTCACACTATTGTTCAGTTTTGCTGTTGAAATGCCATTCGAATCGCTATTTTCAAAGGCTGTTGCCAGATCATTCACCGTGGTAAAAACATCTTTGCTTGTACTGGGCGCAAGCGTGAAGACATCACCAGACAATGGTTGGCCTTTAATGGTAGTTTGAATTCCATTCACGGCAATTTGCTGGCCTTCGACATATGCCCCACTCACTTCTAAATTGTTCGAACTGTCTCTAATTTCATAAGTGGTATCTGTTAAAAATGTTAGCGTGTAGGTATCGCCATCATAAGCAGTGGCATTAAAAACACTGCCTGGGTCTATGACGCCCGTTCCTGTATTGGCAGCATTATCAACAACAGCAAATGTTCCGTTACCATTTTTTATTGCCATAAAAACATCATTGCCCGAATCGGCTACCGCTATTTGCCTTGACGCGCCAATCTGTAAAAAACGCTGCCCAGAATCACCCGCATAGTTATAACTGCCGCTCGAATTTTTCGAAAATGGTTGAGTCTGCGCTTGATAACCCGCATAAATATATTCGCCACTGGAGTCACGCGTATTGGCAAGTGACAACAATTCGTCCTGACGTTCTTTTATCTCATTGGCTAACAACGACCTGTCTTCAGGTGTTAATGATGAGTTGTTTCCAACCAAAGCAATTTCTCTAATTCTATTTAACACTACCGT